>CEUX01076889.1_pt1 | contig 10565 bp, 7 predicted proteins | sample 531361 | NCBI WGS metagenome assembly CEUX01 (sample SAMEA2622736, study PRJEB7988) | marine metagenome | isolation source: saline water (ENVO:00002010), including
CATATAGAAAAATGCGAAAATCTGTCTTATCTTGCGGATTACAGCATAATAATCTAAAAAAAAATTTTAATTTAATTTTTCGCTGCATTTATGGTCTTAAATTTAAAAATTATTTAAATAAATTATATTTAAATGATTTTCAATAATCTTTTGAATTTATTTGTGATGATTTATGGTCTCAAAACTCCCGAAGAATTTTCATTTTTTAAAAGTCAGTCTTAGGTTGAAATTATCGTCAGGAACTCGTTGAGTTTGTTTGAGATTTTACACGATTTACCGTCTTAGTATCCTGAGTAATTATTTACAACTACTGCTTCTCCTCTACAATTCGGGCATTTGTAAGTGCATTTATGTCTATTAGTTCTACATTCACCAATCCAATATTTACATAAACAAGATGAGTGAAATTTATGTCCGCAATTCAAAGTCATCTCTTCATCTACAATATCCATTTGACATATACTACAACATTCATCGTTTATGATTTTACCCTTTTTCAATAGACCTAAAAGTTTATCATTAAGTGATTGAGTTTCTTGATGACAATCACATTCTGCTTTATATATCACATTAATCTTATCACATACTTTCTTAGCCTTATCTAATTTCTTCTCCATTTCTTTCATCTCTTCATTATGTTCTACTTGTTTTTCTTGAGCCAAACTCTTAACTAAATCTTTTTCTTCTTTTAATTGACTGCATTTATGCTCTAAATTTTTAAGTTTAATATTTCTCATTTCTTGATTTAACTCTAATATTTGCTCTTGTTTTTCCATCTCTTCAAGTTTTTCTTTCGCTGCATTTACAGTCTCATCTGCTGCTAATTTTCTCATATTTTGCTCTTCCAACATCATATTATGTTCTTCTAATCTCTGTTTTATAGTATCCTGAGGCATTATCCTATGAAATAATTTCAATTCCGCTGCAGTTTCCTCTGCCTTTTTTCTTTCAACTTCACATTTTACCTCACACTCTGCTTCTAAAGTCGCTTTAATTTTATCCATCTCCTTCTCTTTGTTATGACATTCATTCACCTCTAATTTATACAACTCCATCTGTTTCCTCTCATACTTACCCATTAACTGAATGAGTGTTGAGAATTTTTTATTGCATTCAATACCCCATAGATATTTATAAGGACAATTTTTCTTAGAATGTTTTACATCACTCCAATCTTTCCTCCAACTACCATATTCACCACAGTATTCACAGGGTTTCTTTTTATCACTATTCATATTATCTACATAGTTGTAGGTTTGAGTTGAACCTTGATTGTTAATTATGTTATTTTCCATACTCCTAAAGTTTCCTTCCTTAAGAGCATCATACCTGTATTCTCCAAAAAGAGAATTAAAAAAGACAACATCGTTGTCGCTAAAGAGACTATTCAAGTCTCGCAAGTTCTCGCAAATTCTTTTGCATTCCATCTCGTTATATAATCTATATATATAAAATTTTCGGGATTTAAACGCACATATTCAACTTTTCCTAAAGTATTTAACTCAGGGAGTTCATTTCTATATATACTATATATTATTTTCTATAGTTTTTTTCTTATGATACTGCGTTTGAAATATATAAATCACCTCTATATATTTAAAATTCCAGTAAGGATTAACATAAAATAAAGAACTTAAAAAAAAGAACTTAAAAAAGAGAACTACTGATTGAGTTCAAAAAATTTTTAATTTAACCTGCCGAGTTCGGCGATTACAAAGTTGCAGCGGAACTCACTCACTTCATCTCAGTTGCATCTTTTCTATCAATTACAGGATTTCGTTTAAATCCTTCTCTATGACTATGACCTTTTCTCTTCTCACTATCACTATATTCAACTGCATTTTTAGGTTTATTTGCTTGATTATTATTGACCTGAAACATAGGAATAGGTTTTTCTATTTTATAAATTACACTTGTTCCATCATCAATATCTGCTGGAGATAAATCGGGATTAAGTATTTGAGTTGTTATGCCGCTAATAACATAATCTTTAGTTGCTGTAAATGTATAATCAGTTGCAAAAGAAAATGCAAAATCACCGCTGATATAGGCTCTATTACAGACTGCAATAATATTATCTTGTTCTCCATCTTCTACACTATGAAATGTAATTCCATTAATAATATCACTATAAATAAGCCAATAAGGAAATACTAATTTATTAGGTAAATTATTTGCGTAAATTTGAACTGAACTGACTGTCGGTTGAATATACAACTCACCACCTTCAACATTTAAATCATACATAGGTAATGCACTTGTATTAACACTTAAAGCCAACGACATAGCACTATCCATTTCAGGATTTGTTGTTATCGGCGAAGGAAAGAACGAAGGTTCAAAAGTAGGTAATGTAGTTTCATAAAATTTAGGATTAAATATACTATCAACTCTACCGAACTTTGAAAATAACTGATTGTAATCAAAACCAAGTCGTCCAAATAAAGATTTTTTCCAAAGAGGAGGTTCAAATTCAACTCCATAAGTTTCACCAGTTAAATAAACTGCATCTCCTTTTCCATCTTTCTCAAATAATCCAATTCCTTCAATTGCAACACCGCACTCGGCATATTTTATAAAAGGTGTAATTGTTCCTGCATTAAAAATAAACTGAGTAGGAGCATAATTTACTGATACTACAACATTTTCCGCCTCAGGAACTGCTGTAGTTGATGCCTTACTTCCTATCCTATGAGCCCAATGGAAATTTGACAGATAAAATCTTCCCCTATCACCATCAAACGCTACTTGAGCGTTAGGTGCTCCAAGTTGTATAACATTATTATAAGTTGCAGCAGCACCACCTGCAGGAGCACCTTTCCATTTATTAGGGTTCAATAAATAAACTACAGGATTTGATAGATTATAAAATCCCAAGTCAAAGAGACAATAATTTCTACCACCTGCTTTTGCAGCAGTAAGTCCATCTAAACCTTCAACTATAATACCAATATTCCATTCATTATTTGCAGTTTTAACAGGTATGAAATTTACATTCATATATGCTGCAAGTTGTTTAGGTGTATAATTTCCTCCAGTAGCAGCAACATTAATTAACGGAGCGTTGCTTCCTTGTATGCCTAAAACGGCTCCTTTTGCAATAGCATCTGCACCTAAATATGCTTTATCATAAAGTTCTTCTTTATAAAATGTTGTAGTTATTAAGTTAAAGAAAATAGGATTTGCATCATAATTCGCTGAAACAGGAGCATAACAAGGAGCAGTTAATGCACTACCAGGAGCACTATCATTAACTCTTCCAATTCTTATAAGACTTTGATAACCAAACCAACCAGGAGCCTTTTTGAGTTCTTTTGTATTCAACTTACCACCACTACCTGAATAATTCTTTTGAGACTGAATAAATTTTGAAATTAAAGAACAATTAAGAAAATTATAATTAATTGATGTAGTTATAACATAACCTTCATTTATAACCATAGCAGTATTTCCTGCATTTAATGGGAAGTCGTAGAGATGATAAACATCACTTAAATATCCTGGATTTGTTGCAGCAGCGTTTATATGGGTCATATTTTTTTGACACAACCCTACACTAAATGCTTGACAACCATATTCCCATAAAGCAGGATTACCTACTGCAAAAGAATTATAATGTTTATTTTGGTCTCCTGCTCCATTCATATCACCCGACCAATTTGCAGCAACCATTCTTGTAATGCCTGTATCAGCAGTAGCAGACGCTTCTACATAACCACTTGTAGGATTATTAACTCCAGGAAAGAAACCTGTAAGTGTAGGTAATCCTCCAAAATAATTATAATTAAAAGGTGCAGGACTAACTTTATGTAATTGAGTTGTTAAATTTGCTGCTATATTTTGAGGACTATCATAACCGACAGGAACTTCACATTTTAATTTAACAAAAGTTTTTCTATAAAGACCTTCATAAGGAAGTGAGCCTGTTTCATAAGTAGGATTATCCTCATCTAAGGTGTCTTGTAATCCCATAACATAAAATTTCATTCCTGATTTAACTTCTTGAGGTGCAAGTGCTTTAGTATCTTGAATATTAGTTCCAACTGGCTCACTTGCTTTATTTAAATATCCATATTTCGCAGTTCCTGCAGGATATATTGATATTGCAGGTGAAGTCGTAGGTGCTCTACAAGTAAAGTTATGATTATGATGAATGTAATAACTACATTTTAATTCTGTTGAAAACGGCTGATATGGAAAACCTTTCAAAGTTTGAGGCACTTCTATAACATTTGTTCCAACTCCAGTTGAATTTACAGCGATACCTTCTAATGAAATTCTATCTCCTTTATTTACAACTATTCCTTGACTAACTTCATTCATAAACCTCCCATTATCGTCATAAACTTTTGCTTTATCTTTAGAACAATTTATTAAAATCGTATCCATCTTTATATACTATTAAGAATATAAAAATGTATAAAAAATTTAAAAGTTTTAAATATTTATTCAATCATATTAACTAAACCATTTGAAATATTTATCATACGCTGACAGGTAATAAAGAAAAGATGAGTATATCCAAGAGCGGCTTCTGCTGCAGTTTGAATACCAGTATTTCTAAATAACACAGGAAGATTTGACATTCTTTTTCCCTGTCCCATAGCATTTGTCAATCTTAAACCAACAGGTTTTGTAAGACCTTGATTACTTCTTTGAGACCAACCATTAAATGTTCTGTTTGTAAAATTACTATTTCCCGCAGCGTATGCAGCACCACCACCATTTTTATAAGAATAACCTGCCTGAGGTAATCTCAAAGGAGCATCATCAACTCTTGAAGTTTCATTAAACAAAGTCGCTGAGTTGCTAACTGACTGAGCGTAAAACGGCTTACTATCAATTACCCAATTATAACTTGAACCTGTATATAATGCTTTAGCATAATAAATTCCTGCATTTTGATTAAAAGAACTACTTTCAACAAGTCTTTTTGTAATAATTGATTTAACTTTCTTACCACCAAGAGCAAGTTGAGCGGTAAAATCAAAAGAACCTGCAGCACCAGGACTTTCAAAAGATGATTGAGTTTGAACTTCATCATACATAATATCATATCCACCTCTTGACATAATGGCTTCACTTAAATTATCCATTTCACCAGGATAAAATAAATAATCAGCCATAATTTTTAAAGTAGGAATATGAACTGTTGCAACAACATCTCCTGCATTTGTATTAAATCCATTAGGAGCACAAAATGCAATTCCTTCTATTAATGGCTGAAATTCAAGTGTAAGACTTACTTCCTGAGCGATAGCGAACAACGGGAGTTGAACGCCTCTTAACATAGGAATTAACTGAGAAAGCGATAGAGCAAAGGTAGGCATATCACCCACTTCACTCCAAAGAGTTTGTCTTTCATTACTTACAGATGCATTTGCTGCTGTTGATTGAACTGTTTCATTTGACCTTCTTCCTATAACGCCGAAAGGAGCAACAATAGGATAGGCAGCAGACGCTGAGCCGACAAAAACATCACTACCACCTTGTTTTTGGTCTGCAATCTGCTCTCTATATTCAGGAGACCATCTCATTCTTCTCCAATTAACATACTGACCGACTTCATCTAAAGTCGCAACTCTACGACCTCCAATTTCTAAATATGCTCTTTTAATCATAGCAGCAATTCCTGTTCCTGTAGGTAAGCAACTAAGACTTTCCGCAGCAGCACCTCCTGCATTAGGAACAATTTTAGGTAGCAACATAGCGAGTTCAACTTGAGAATTACTGTCTAAAATACCTTTACGGTCAAAGACAAATTTACAAGACGCTTGACTTGCTGATACTGGATACAGAATAGATGTTTCTAATCGTTGATTGACGGGTCTATCTAAAGCAGTAGGCTTTAGTAGATTAGGTAATCCAACTCCACTTTTAGACATTTATATATTAATAGTAGATAAAAAATTAATATATAAAAATTTAAACTTTATAATTTTAACTTAATTCAAAACTGAAACTTGACCGTCCTTAAAGACAATAGTATTTTTATGTTTAACAAAAACAAACAAACTATGAGGTGTTCCTGCAGTCAAATCACTTTGAATTCTAATTCCTAAAGGATTTCCTTTGAAATTCAAACCGTTCTCGGTAATATGGTCGTATGATACACCAATATTATATACCTGAATAGCATCATTATCATTCATAGAAGTCCTAAATTTAGGAGCACCACCTGCCGCATTAGGAAGAGAAAGTTCGGTTCTTAAACCTTTAAGTTCATTACTTAAACTCCATATCTTTCTAATTGCATTAAGTTCTACATAATTCTTTTGACTATCTGCGACCTGTTGTCTTTGAGTATCTTCACTTGAAACTTCAAAATCAAGAGGAATTCTTAGACCTCCTTTAGTGAAAGTCAAGTCGTTCATATTAACTTGACGACTTAATACAGGAGGAGCAGCACCATTACTTGCTCTAAACTGAGTTGCTAACTGAGAATTATATTTATGACTATTTAAAAATTTAGATGGTGTCATATTCATAATTGTTCCAATTGTTCTTGATGTATTTACATTCATAATTGCATTATGGTCGCTTGATTGAACTACTGAATAAAATGATGTATAAGCATTATAGTTCCATACTCCATTCATATTTTTAACCATAGCCTCTTGTCCTTCTGCATCGGGAACCTGAGCCTCAAATGTTAGCATAACATCACTTAGTTCATAATATGCTCCACTATCTCCTGATGTATCTGCAGTATCATTATAATAATTATTTCTCATTACAAAGTTGTCTGCGGCAAGTTGAATTGTAATTCTCAAACCCTTAACAAGTTGTAAATCTATTGGACTTCCCTGAAGGAAACCTGCTCTTAAAGGTAAGGCAAAGTCAAAGGGTTTATCACACATCTTCGCCATCTGTTTATTTTTTGATGTTGCACCATCTATAATATCAATACCACCTCCTATAAAATCATTAAAACTATCATTAAGAGGAAGTAATGAAGCACATAGACGATTATAATTTTTAATCATCTCATAAGTTGCTCCTTCTTGATTTTGAATAGAAAGAAAATCTATACAACTGCTGACACCAGTTCTACTATCTATCCATACTCTACGAGTTGCAGCCTCATTTTGATTATCAGGAACATTATTTGGTGCAGCAAGACCAGTAAAGCAACTAAAAGTTCCCTGAATTCTTAAACTTTTTCCATTCATAATTTTAGGCATCATAGGAATATCAAAAACAATTTGAGGGACACCTCCTTTAAAGGAAAATTTTCCTGTTCCTAAATTTGTAGGTTGAATTTGGACTAATTCTCTCGTTGTATTCATCTTTATATATAATTAATATATATTTTTATTTTTGTCAATATAAATTAATTAAAGTTCAACCACTAAACCTTCTCTATTAACTCTAATTCGTCTTAAATGAGATATAAAAGAAACTAAGAGTTTATTCAAGACAGGATTACCGTATTCTTGCTTAAGACTTATGCTTCCATCGGCTTTTAAATCATAAACTCCGCCATATCTTGCTAATGCCCTTGCAACCATAAAGTTTTTCTCAGGGACTTTTAAATTTCTTACAACATTTTTAGCAGAACTCAACGCTTTTTCCATCTCCCATAACTGAACTTGAGCGGTTGTTGCAGATGCTCTTGTAAGTGGCTCACAATCTACTCTACGAGTTGGCTGACCTGCACCATTCACTATAAACTGATAATTTGCAATATCATCTAAAACAGTTAAAAGATTGTCATTACGAACTGATTGACTTAATCCTAAATTATAAGGACAACAATAGATACTAACTGCTCTTTCATTTAGTGAAGGTAAATTAACTTGCGAAGTTGTATCTCCCCTTTGAATATTGTTTCTAAATGTTTGATATGTTTTAATATCAACTTCAGCACCTTCTTCGCTCATAGTCTGTTTCATAAGTTTATCCACATAAGATTTAGGTGGCTGAGCCGTTTTAAGCACTAATTCTACATCACTCATTCTATAATTCACATATTCATCACCAACATCAGGAACCCAACAAGTTCCAATAGTATTACCACCAAAGAAAGAACAACCTGATACAGCAGTTGCACCAGCATTTGCATAAGTTCCGTCCATACCAACTTCTACCTGTTGAGTTGCTGCATTATAATTGACAGATGTAATTTTACCAATATTAGCAAGAGTTCCGTTTTGAACTACACAATATACATCATTTCCTACAATCCAATTAGAAGCACCATTTGCTCCATTCTTAACATTACAAACCGCATTAGCAGCCCCACCCTGTGCTATCAACTGAGTTTGAATTTGAGTTGTTGCAGCACCGTTTTCTGCAGTAGGTCTATCTGCATAAAGATTAATTTGAGTAAGAGGATTACCAATTGCACCAGCAATACCGAAATGATTACCATTTACATTACCAACAACATTATCACCATTAGCAAGACCTTCAGGAGACCATAACTCAAGGATTTTCTTAGAAGCATTAGTATCTATTTCTACTTTAAGTCCCTGAGTTAATGCAGCAGGGAAAATCTTATGACCTCCAAGAACTCCTGAACTTAAAGGAAGACAGACCTCAACTGTATTATTACAGCATAAGAGAGGTTGTCCTGCAACTGAAAGAGCGTCTTGAGCGACTGTATATGCTGCCGCAGGAGCAGGTGCAAATGTATCGCATAACTGACTATTTTCAAAATTAAATGCATTAGAACCAGGTTCAAGACCTTCAATTAGTTCTCTTTTTCTTTTAACTGATGGATTTTGAGAGTAATGGTATTCTTTTTCTAATCTTTCAGCATAATTTTCTAAATTTTCAATCTGCGTAGATTGAGTTCCATCATAAATTCTAAGATTATCAATAATTGATTGACAACCTGTAGTTTTGCTAAATCTAACAGGAAGTCTTGCATCTACTTTAATATTCATCTTAAGATAACTTTGACGAGGGTCTATGAACCCCATAAATGAAGGCACATCAAATTTCAATAAATCTCCTGCATTATACTCCAGTTGATGGTCGCTTGGAACCAGCGTTGATTTTGAAACAATAGTATTGTTGAACTGACTTGACTTGTATTCGCTACTTGCCGCCATATTTTATACAATAACTAAAGATAAAAATATTAAGTTAAAATTTTAAACTTTTTTTAACTTAATAATTTAAATAATTTATTTTTTGGCTTTTGCTTTATGTAAAACATAAGCACTTCCCTTCTTATTCATTTTATATTTCTTTCCTTTATGTGTAAATGATTTTCTATCTTTTGCAAGAGCATCTGCTTTTGCTTCTTTCAAAGTTTTTCCTTTCTTCTTTTTAGCCTTAGGAAAATTAGTTTTAGTTTTAGATTTTGTTCCTGCAACTTGTCCTGTCATACCTTGACTTTCATCTTTTTTATCTTTCTTAGTTTGTTTCTTAATCTTTTTATTTTTAGGTGCCGCTTTCTTCTCTTTCTTTTTATGTGGAAGTCCAACTCTTCCTAATTTTCTATTAGCAGCAGTATCGCTGTAATGGTCTTTTAACTTACTGAGTTTCTTTTTCATTTTTTCATCTGCCTTTGCTACTTTCTTTGCTGCTGATGCGGCTTTTCTTCCAGCAGTTGCAGCAGTAATTCCTCTAATATGATATTCAGGACTTGTATATCTTCTTCCTGCTTTTGCAGTAAAAACATATTTTCCACCTCCTTTATGAGTTGCTTTAAACCTTGAGAGTTCTTTTTCAAGTTGTCCTGTTCTCATCAACCAAATTTTTCCTTGAACTTCCATTCTTGCGTTATAATGGGTTAAAATCTTACGAGCATCTTGAACTGAAATTGTTATACCATCTACTTTAACACCTGTTCCTTTTTCACCTAATGCTTTTTTCTGTCTCCATTTTCCATCAGCACCTTTTGAAGTATATGGAAAAGATTTATTTGCTTTTGCACCACCTGCTTTTGCTTTTACCATCTTTATATATAATTAAAACTTATTTTAATTTTAATTAAATACTTTATGCAGAATTCTTCATTTGTTTTTTCTTTAAATAATATTCTCTTTTTTTCTCTAAAATTTTTTCTCTGTTTTTTGCATAATATTTTGCTGAGGCTTTTTTAATTTTTTCCTTACCTTTACTCGTCTGTTGATATTTTTTAATATATCTTTTTTTATTTTCCAAAAGTTTTTTTGAGTATTCCTTAAGTTCTTCAAAACTCATTTCATCTACATTATGTTTCATTCTTTTCTTTTGATTATTTTGTGGTATATTTATTATTTCATTTGTAATATCCACATCATTAACTTCTTCATTTAAAACTAAATCATCACTATCACTAATTTCTCCTAAATCAGTTCCATTAACATAAACAACATTTCCTGCAACATCTGTAATATATGCTCCATTCTCATCATTTGTTATACTTTCACTCCAGTCATCATCAAACCCGTTGAGTTGATTAATAACTTGAGTATCGTTCATAAAATGTATCTCAGTTGTAGTGTTGCCTTCGGCGGAATTATTAAATGCGGCTGTATTTGAACTCATTATTATATATTCTATATAGATATTTTTATTTTCATTTAAACGCACTTATTCTTTTTTCTCTTCTTTTGCATCTTCTTCTT
>CEUX01036941.1_pt1 | contig 10562 bp, 37 predicted proteins | sample 531361 | NCBI WGS metagenome assembly CEUX01 (sample SAMEA2622736, study PRJEB7988) | marine metagenome | isolation source: saline water (ENVO:00002010), including
GATACAATGGCAGAATGTTTTGATGCAAATTGGTGGGATAAACTTTCACCCGAAGAAAGAGCCAAATACAAAAAAGATTGGGGAATAGACTAATATGAACTTACAACTCACCAAAGAAGAACAACTTAAAATTATTGATGAGTCATTGACTCACATCAAAAAGGTCGAAGCTGACCCCGACATTAAAATGGAGAAGGTAGACCCTTATGATGCTTGGTTTTCTTTTAATGAGAGAATTGATTTTAATGTGCATGAGAGTAACTTTGGTTCAGAATATGATGATGAGCCTTTTGAGTGGCATTGCTCTGCTTATGCAGTTGAATTAGATGAAGATGAATATTTTAGGATTAATACCGATATTACAAATTTTTTGTTTAGCTATAAAGATGGAAAGGTAACATTTCACAATGGATAAGACCGATTTAACTAAAAAGAACACTTATGTATTTGGTGTTCCTGCGATATATTTTTACACAATAGATGCTGATAGCGAAGAAGAAGCAAGAGAGTTACTCGTAGAAAAAGGAGGAATCGACTTCTTTGGGGAACTTGGCGAAATAACGCACAAGGATTATTTAAACGCTACTCTTGAAGAAACTTGGGAAACAATAGATGAGTAAGTCGATTCAAAGGATATGGCATTGTCATCGTAGGGCTTTTAACAGGTATTCAAGCGTTCTTACTTTTAATGACATCAAGAAGCATATACCTAATCTCATAAATACAGGGCAATATAGGGACTTGAGCTTTGATGATCTCCCAAAGCATCAGAGGAATGGAAATTGTGCCTATGGGATAGTAACTTACAAGGGTAAAGATTTTGCTTTTGTATTAGATAAAATTCGTAATGAACTTCAAACTTTTTTGCCACACAATTTCAACATGGGATATTTTGGGGAATTGTTTGATGACGCTGAAACCGATGAACTTAAATATATGTTGTCCCAAGTTTTCCTACAAATGCAGGTAGAGCTAAAAAGACCCCCAACCGACCAAGAAGTTGCCCAAGAGATGGGCTTAGACATTGAAATAGTTAAATCCTTATCACCAAATAATTAAATGAAACATTTTATTTTTTTACTTTTATTCTTAGTGGGGTGCGGAAGGCATGAAGTTGCCCAACCCCACTTACACAACTACCCCTTCTTGGGTGACTGCCCCTCCTTGGAGGAAAAACACATAGATAAGGAAGCCGAGCTAAAAGCTCATGCTAAGGCTTTAAATATGCGTTATGTAGATTATCTCCACGCTTTAGCCAACGGCAAAGTACAACTACCCGCCCCTCAACCCTCAAATAAGAATATAGGCTTAAATGAATAGTGTAACTAATCGTGTGGGATTTGCTTTTGAATGCTTTCTTGTTTTATTGATTACCATACTTATGGTGTATGGTGTGTATAATTTTTAATTTTTTTGTTGACAAGGACTCTCTTGTCCTTTAATGTTATAGGTATTATGAGCGGAGAACAATTATCAGTAAGCTTTAGAAGAACCTCAATGACTTCAAAGTCAAACGATGAACTACTTAGAGAGTTTCAAAAGATCGTTTATGCGAGTCGTGTGACTACCCATATGAAATGGTATGGGGAAGCCCATAGCGTTGACATCGTAGAACATGGCGATGAAGAGTTACAGAAATGGCAACAAAGAGATGTTGCGATTAAGGATACTTTTCAATTCACTATTAGTGTTTATGATTCTTGGTATGATGATGCCGACCTATACGAGTCTCATAAAAGAGACGATAGTTTTGTTTCTCTTGCAAATGAATTTGCCAAAGATAATTGGTTGCATTATTACTCCCAAGGCTTTCCTGCTGAATGGATTGAAACAGAAACTATTGATGGAGAAAAACATTGGAATCATTTTGTAGTTAAGCCCGATGATAAAAACATTGACAAGATATGCAAGATATGGCATCATTACGGAATGTGCATGGTTAGAGCAGAGCAATTTGGTCAAACCGATGAGATGAAACATATTTATTGGGAACAAGCTAGAGAAGAAATTAAATCAATAATGGAGAAAAAAAAGCATGAATATAGTAGCTGATGTACAACATGATTCCGTAGGAAACGATGATGGTTCTTTCGGTGGAGAAGATTTTGTCTTGACAGGCAGGAATGCTTGGCTTAGAATAGGAGAATATTCTTTAATGATTTGCAACCATGACAACAGAATTTCAGTTAAGCTATTTCCGCTTAACAAGGAAGCTGAAGATGAGCTTGATGGATTTGACCACTTTAAGGAATAATATGTTACAAACTTAATTAAATAAATAATATAATGAAACTAGAAGAAGCAATAGAGATAGTATTAAAAGTTGTTCGCACTCCTCAATTTTCGGGAGCAGACGATGCGGAAATCAGAGCGGAAGCCTCAAATGTAATTGAGGACTTTTTTGTTAATAATGTTTTTGGAGACTAGGATTAAATTAATGAGTGCAGAAAATAGTCATTTAACAATCAGAGAGGATTTAGTCGAAGAAGGGCTATCTGTTCCTGTTCATTTTCTTGACAGAAAGGTAGATGAGCATCTTGAGGACTCTGATACATTGAACATTGACTGCTTGTTCTCTACCAACGGAGAGGAATTATACGAAGGCATGGGAACTATCATTAGCGTTACTGAGCCTAAGTTTGGATGGAAAGAAAGAATGGCATTTGCTTATTCAATAGATTTTGATTGGAATTAATAATGAAGTGTATTTTATCTTTAGTTTTGTGTCTTTTAAGTGGTTGCGTTTCTACGCAAACCATGATAGAACCTCAAATGTTTTATCAAGCCTATGATCCTGCTCGCACAAATGCAGTTGCACCTTTTTTTCTTACGCTAGAGGAAGCTCAAACCTTTGCAAATAAGATGAACAGAGAGCAAGAAACCAATTACCAAGTCAGTTTTATATCACCATGAAGTATCTTTTACCTTTAGTTTTATTGTTTTTTGGTTGCAATACGCGACACGCAGTTTATTATCAAGCCTATGACGAGAAGTGGGATGACCCTACCATTAATCCTATTTTTGACAATGAGTGGGAAGCGAAGGATTATGCCCATCGAAATAATATGTCCACGCAACACTCTTTTGATACGAGTCATTCTTATGTAGTGAGAGTAATTAACTATCGTTATGAGATTCGCCAAATAAACGATTGGAAAGACGAGATTCTTTATACTACCAACTCCAAAAGAGATGGTATCAAATATGTAAAAGAGTTTTCTCCTGCTCACGAAGATTTATATATGTATGATCTCAAAACAGGTAATCAAGTAGCAAGTAGTTTTAAATAATATGATTAATATTCATACCAAAAATTGTAAATACAGAAAATACCAACTCCTTCCCGCATTAAAGAAGGGAAAAATTAGTGGTAAATTTTATAAGTTTCTTTGCAGGAACTTCCCTTATAACCTTAACTATCATGGCATCCGACATCATGTTTGCGAAGTTGTGCAGGGCAGAGAAAAAGAAGATATTGCCATCCAAATACTTAAAACCTCCCCCAAGCATAAACAACAAATGAAACACCAATGGGAAATGGTTAAGGCAAATAAAGAATGTCGAGAGAAGATAGATTCTCATAAATAAAGCCTTGACTTATTCCAAGTTTTATAGTAAAGTGGTAGGGTAATGAATAACATAACCGAAGAAGAACTCTCGATGCTTGAAGCCTGTCAGTCTTACCAAGATTGGAGTGTGGCTTGCAAAAAGATTAAAGACGCAAGGGGGCAAATGTACCCCGATGATTGGTGGGCTAAAGTCAAAGAATCGGGCATGATGGAAAGAATCCACAATAGATGGGGTGCAAGCTCCGAAATACAAATGCAATCTTTTGATAGTAAAGAAGATTTATTTAACCACTTCACCAAGAGGTTTAATGGTGAAACTTAATGATATATTGCGTGAAATTGTCGCCCTAAAAGAATCCATTGTAAGTAGGGGATTCGGTAAACTATTTAATTCAAACAGGAGAAAGCAACGCAAACTCCATAACTTGAGAAAGAAACTCCATGAGACAAATAATCTTGAAAGTATTGGATGAAGTAGCGTGTGGGAACACAGGCTCTTGTCAGATCAATTTGCAGTCGCAGTCGGCTCAAATAATGATAGCGGATAGACTCCTTGCCGAGCTTGAACCCCATGTTCGTGATCTCATTGAGTCCATTTGTGTAAGCAGGGCAGAAATAAGGTCAAAAGATGGATGACGAGTCAATGTGGGGAACATTCCATGAGTGGAGCAGGAACGAAAAAGACTCCAAGGAACTTATAAAAATAATGGAGGCTATTCATCTCTTAATGGATGGATGCACCCATAACCTCAGTCGTTCCCAACTTGAGACTATTCAGAAACGCATGAAGTCTACTATCAAGCAATGTATCTTTTGGCAAAAACAAAATAATCGCACAAGATTTGTTTATGATTTAAGAGGTTTTGGGACTTGGTTAGCCGATTTTATTACGGATGCGGAAGAAAAGTTTTGGGAAAACGAAAATAACCCTTGACATTTCCCTAATACTCTGTCATTGTTGAGGGACAATGAAGAAATACAGAGTAGGAATATTTGAAGAAATCGGTGGGTACATTCAAGTTCAAGCCGAGAGTATAGATCAAGCCAAGGAACTCGCAGACGAGTTACTCAATGAGTACGGATGCGATAGGTTATTTTATCCTGTCAAGGGGGTGGATGATGATCTTTATGGTTTTCATGGAAAACATTATCATGGGGACAGAGAAGTAACAGAGTGCGAGGAAATTAACAATGACTGATTTTGAATCTTATTTAGAACAAATAATGCAACAAATAAGGGATTTGCGTGACGCAGATTTCCATGTGTGTCCTGCGGATTCAGACGATTCCCAAGAATGCACTTGCAATAATTTTGATTTAGTGATTGACAAAATAGACGAGTTAAGGCATCATCATAATTACCCACAATGAGTAAAGATATAAGAAAAGAATTAAGACAAGATCGTGAAAAACGATTAGCCGAATTAAAAGAAACGATTGCCGAACATAATCCCGAAGCAATTTTTGCCGATGGTTATGATAATGCAATCATGGGATATTCTAGTGATTTGAGAGTTATTTATTCTGCCGATCAAATCATGGAAACTCTTGTCGAGAGGGATGGAATGACCCCCGATGAAGCAATAGAGTTTTTTAATTTTAATATCGAGTGTGCTTATGTTGGTGACTACACTCCACTCTATATGTACGAGGAATAAATTATGACCCTTTGGCAAATAAGAGACTTTCTTTACGAGGTTGATTCTGTTTTGAGCGATGACCAAATCTCTGAATTAGCACAGGAAATATTTAATAACCAAGAAAAATTAAAAGAATTAATTAGCAAATGAAATATCAAGTTGGAGTAAAAATTTTTAATAGCTTTGAAGTCGAAGCTGATTCGGAAGAAGAAGCAGAGCAAAAAGTTAGAGAGCTAGATGTATACAAAACTTTAATGGATTGCGATTTTAATATCACCTATGTGGATCAAGTAAGGGACATTCCCAAGGAAATGTGCAACGATTTGCTCCGCACTATTAATGGAAGGGTTATTTGCGATGACGAACATGGAAATTCTTTATAAACAAATGGTACATAAAAAAGCATTGGATGGTCTTAAAGACGAGGAAGAAAATATGAATGAACTCAGAGATACTATGCTCCAAATAAAAGATTTGGAAAAAGAATTAGAGTTTATGCACTCAAGAGAACCCGATGAGTACAAATATATTGCCTTCTTGGAGAATAGAATAAACGAACTATACAAAAAAGCGGAAAAATTAGATGAAATTAACTAAATATCAAAAAGCTAGGTTACTTGAACACGAATGGGATGTTTATACAACTACCGATGGAGAGCAGAATTGTGCGTGGATTAGCATTACTCCCGAAGATGGTAGCATTTTTGGCGAAGTTGTCGAAGAATTAGGCTTGACAGGAGAGGGTAAAGATGTCAAGCTATTGATCGTAGCCACACAAGAAGGAGAATAAATAATGAACCTCGATAAAGCATTTGAATTAGTTTTAAACGAAGCAGAAACTTCCGCTCTTGGGGAATGTTCTTCTCAAGGTAATCAAATTCTAGAGGCAGTTGAATTGCTTCATGCTTTCTATGAAGAATACGGACATCAATTTCAAAACTACACAGGCGAAGAATGATTAAAAAAATAAATAAAGTTATTTCTTGGGCGAAGGGACGCAAGAAAGCGGATGTACCTAATTTTACTTGGTGGAGTAGCAGTAAAGACTCTTGTCGCCTTGGTGGGTTTACCATTACCAATCTAGGGCAATACAATGGGTCTAATGTAGAGGGTTCAGTTCAATGTATCGCTCACTCAAGGGATGGAGAGTCTTATTGGAAAAATTTTGATATTCCCCTTGACAAAGTGGATGAGTTCTGTCAAGCTATTAAGGAAGTGAGGGATTTTGCGTTAAAAAATCCACATGGTAACGGAACTTAAAATGGAAACACAAGAAGCAATAGAAAAAGTGCGTGAGGGTTGCCTCCGCTATATGTACCTCATTGACGAAGAAGGTCAATGTGCAGAGAGTGATGAGTATGTAGTTGCATTGCATTTTTTTGACACTTATATGGAGACACTAAATAATGAGAACAACTGAAAGACAATTAAGAGGCGAAGATCAACCCGATCTTGACACCATGCGTTATGATTTGGCAGAGCAAGAGGCAATGAATATGAATGTTTCGGACATTATAAATATGCTCGTTGAAGGTTTTGAAGGGCTTGAAAATATGCCCGATATTGACATTAAAGAAGAATGGAATACAATCTTTGGAGACTCAAATAATGACTGACTTTTGCAATGACCCCGATAAAATGCGTGACTTTCATGTATTAAGTAAACAAGAATTTCTTGCAAGTTATTCCTACCTAAAGGAAGCTGAGTATAATATTACAAGGGCAAAGGTAAATAATTCGATGTACCTAGACGAAACAAGTACATGGAGAATGGGATGTGGTTGCACCGAAGCTAATGTTCTTGATGGCAACCATAATGTATGTACAAATGGATGAAGTAAACCTCTATCTTGCCGATTTAATCAAGGAAAAGAAACTTTCTTACAAGGAATCTGAGATTTTTGTTGACTTTGCTCAAGATTTAGTATTAGATGGGTATAGTGACATTGAAATAGAGAACATTGTTATAGAAGATATTAACCAAACATTAGAGGAAAAGTAAAATGCAAAATTATTTTGAAAGACAACCAATCCATTGGCATCAGTTTAGTCCACAAGACATTCAATTCAAGAGCAATGCTATGACCAAAAAGCTATTGCCCGAAGAAAATGTTTTATCTTGGACAACCAAGGGGAGTAGGCATGAGGCAATGGCGAAGAAAACAGGAGCTACTGCACATAGCAATACGAATTGGAACAACCAAGCATATACTTGGTACTCTAGGGATACCTACAAAGGAATTTTTGTGCAACTAACCAAGGTTAAGTCGGAATTTCCTTGTGCCAATTTGGACTTTATTAATTACCTTCCCAAGAAGGATAGTCTAGGAGGACAGAAGGGAGGTCTTGATGCCTTAGTTTATATCGGGTCATTCCATGACCGATACGAATGGAAGAAGGACGCTCAAGGGAATTGGGGGTATCAGAAGGTCAGCAACAAGTCTTTGCCCGATGACGAGGGTTACAGAATAGCGTATGGAGGACAAGGTGACTCTAACTACCTTGACCATCGTGAATTTCTTGAGGTTATTGATATTGCTGAAGCAGTTAGGAGATTTCTTGTGGAAGAAGTTGTGCCTCTCAAGAGGGGAGTTGCAAAGAAAAAAGAGTGTAGTCTTGTGGCATGAAGAATGTCATTAGGAAAGTATTCGATTATCAATTAGTAAATTACGAAGGTTACTTACCTAAATACAAACAAAAAATCATTAAATTAACTACGGAAGAAGCACACAATCTTAATCAAAGTTTAGCTTTACAATCACTACCCCATCGTTATATAAAACTATGAAAATTCAACTTGGAGTACGAGGCAATTCAGATGCAGTCAATCATATCATCATTAAAATGGATGATCTTACGCTTATAACTGCTGACAATATTTTTCTTATTGGTGAGGAAAATCGAAATAAAATGGGAGAAAATCTTATTAAATTGCTTGATAGTTTAAGTGTTGACATTATGAATGACATTGAAATAGGTGAAAATATAATGCCTATGATTGAGCGAGAATTAAATATAGAAAACGGAGCATTAAAAAAGTATGTCCCATGATGATCTAGACTTAACGATAGACAAATTTAAGAGCGGAATGAGAAAGGGTTATAATAATGCCCTACGCATCCTTAGAGAAGTTGACAGGAACATACAAGACCCCAATATGGCAGACACTTGGGGAGATGGATATATTACATATAATGTCTCGAAAGATTTAATCCATGAAATATATGGTTTAATTAAAAAAGAAATGGAAGAATGTACCAATGAGTGAAATAATGGATGATTTTGACGCAGGGAAAAAGTTCGCACAAAATAAAGTGCTTGAACTTATGGATGAAGTAATTGCGGAGTACGAGGAATTGAATGCAATCCACTCCGATAAGGAAGCACAAGGTCAACTAAATGCAGTAAAATTTATGAAAAGTTGGGTTGTTAGTGGTGGACATGAAGATGAGGAGGGCAACAGAGTTTGCCTAGTTTGGTAAAAAAGTCTTGACACATCTTAAATCTTCCTCTAGTCTTATGGGATGATATTGGAAGAAGCACACGAATTAGCACTCCTTCACATGGAGGAATGGGACTTAATTGATGATTTTGATTTTGAGTTTGAGAATTGTAAAAGCACTCTTGGGAGATGTCATTATTATAAGAAAAAAATAACTCTTTCTAAATGGTATGCGGAGTTAAATGAAGAAAGAGAAATTGAAGATACTATACTACATGAAATCGCCCATGCACTTGCGTGGACTCACGACAAATTTAAAGGTCATGGGAAAATATGGAAGGATTGGGCAATAAAAGTTGGAGCAACTCCGAAGGCTTGCAGTAAAGCTAACTTAGCTCAACCAAAAAATCACTACAAGTACCAACAAACCTGTTGCGGGGCAACATACAAGAGACATCGACTAAGAAAGAACGCAAGATATTATTGCCCCAAATGTAAAAAAAGTCTCTTTTTATCAAAATAAAAGCGGAAAAATAAAAGTATTACCCCTTTAAGTAAAGTAAGGAAAGTTATGTTAGCATTTAAATCACACATGGTAGATGAAATTCTTGTAGAGTACAAGGGGGTGATACTTCTTGAAGATGAAGATGTAACCCCTTCTAAGGGATGGAAAATAACCTCTTGTCCTCACCATGACGCTATGGCACTCTTAAAGACAGGGGATTCCTCAAGGGAAGTTTTGTTTTCTGATGGGGATTTAAAGGCTTTTAAGAAATTAGGTTATGCAGTTTGTCATAATAAACTTGACGAGTTTGGAAAAAAGGTTTATATTCATCACAACATGAGAACATTTAAGGAAAATAAAAATAAATGAATCAAATATTTGATAGAATTATGAAGATCGAAGATCAAATAAATAGTTTGATTGAGGATTTACTACTTGAAGTAGAGAATTGCCCAAAAAATAAAGACGAGATTGAGCATGAATTGATTGTTGCGTCAAGGGCGATTAGCAGGGTTTATACTCTTAATAAGGAAAATTTTTCTCAGAAAATTGTTGACAAATACGGAAAATGGGATTAGTGTTGTATCATAATTAATTTAGAAAGGGAATGCATACAATGACTTGGATAAACCATAGTAAAATAGGTAAAGTAAATAAAGTTTGGACTAAAACTCCACAAGAAATGTTGGATTATATTATCCAAACAGATAAGGAAATGAGAGAGAATCCTAGTGACGAATATAAGCCTAGCTTTTATATAGGCAAGGACATTGCATATATTCGTGAGGTTTACGAGCAATATGTGGGGCTTGAATCATTGACTGAGGACGAGCAAATAGAGAATGGTTATTATAGATTGGAACTTGTATAAATGGAATACAATATAACAATCGGTTTAAGTCCCGAAGATATTAAAGAAATAACTGAAGGAGAAATTAATTTGTTTCATTTCATCCCCACCGATGAAACCGAATACAACGATAAATTTAATGTAACTATCAAGCAAGTAGAGCAAGATTCGCCTTTATCGGAATGTATGAATTTAGTTGTTGACAAAGCATCAAGCGTAGTCTAATGTGGTTAAATCATGGAAGAATACAAAACAGAAGCAATTACTTTTAGAGTTCCGCAAAATGGTGGAGATCAATATCGCTTGTATGAGTGTGTAGATCAAATCGCAGACCTTATTGATATGTATTTTGGAACTGCAATAGAAGATACTACAAATATACATAGATTAGTTGATGAAGAAATTGTCGTAGCAATGAGAAGGCAAGCCAAAGAAAATGAATTAGACCAAATAAATGGGGGAAGTAAATAATGAAACAAACTATTCTTACGCACAAGGACTCAGACTACCCCTATAATGACAGAATGGAAATTCCTGTTATTTTTAACTTGACAGA
>CEUX01020072.1_pt1 | contig 10560 bp, 16 predicted proteins | sample 531361 | NCBI WGS metagenome assembly CEUX01 (sample SAMEA2622736, study PRJEB7988) | marine metagenome | isolation source: saline water (ENVO:00002010), including
TGAAAAGAAAAGGTTTTTGAGACCTTCGCGTCTACCAGTTCCGCCACACCCGCCTCGATATGCCACATCATCGTGCCACAGATAACTGCGGTAGACTTACAACATTCCCCCGTCTACCTTCAAGCCTTTCAATAGCAGACTCAAGGTCTTTCGGAGCTAAGTGGGTGTACCTCATGGTCATCTGGATCGTCTTATGTCCAGCCAACCGCTGCACCATCGCAATCGGGACACCCTCCTGAACTAGATTGCTGATGAAGGTGTGGCGACAGGCATGGAGAGTGGCCTGCTGATCCTCAGACCAACCGAGTTGGTTCCTGACACGATCAAACAGACGCCGGGTCCGGTCATAGTTCGTCCAACTAAAGGGACCACCATCGAACTCCTGCGAGTTGATGATCCGAGCCACCTCCGCAGTCATCGGGATAGACCTCGGGGAGCCGTTCTTGGTCTCATCGAGGACTAACAAGTTCCCCTGGATGTCCTCCCACTCAAGACTAAATAGTTCCCCACACCTCATCCCGGTGTCCAGAAGCACCCGGACTATCCCGCCGTACTCGGGGAAGCCAAGGTGATTGAACATCCGCATGATCCGCTGCTGCTCCTCGTCGGTGTACCACCGGATACGTCCTTGGTTCTCCTTGGACTTCTTGATGGAGGGCTTTCGGTCAATGACACCCAACTCCTGAGCAACCGTGAGCATCTTGGATAATGCCGAGAGCTTCCGGTTGATCGTTCCGTTGGAGTTCCCGAGACGCTTCCACTCAGCCACCGCCAGATCAATAGACACCTTGTCGATATCCTCGATCAGAACCCGTGCTCCAATGGCCTTGACTACAGCACCAGAGTTCAGCAGGGCCGTGTCCTCAGACTTCGAGCCAGCCCATACAGTCTTGTAGGTGTAGTCACGGAGGTCATCGAGGGTGCGAGGAAGTCCCCGGTTCGATGCCTGTGTGGACACCTCGGGAACCCTGCCAGCAACTAAGTCTGCCTTCGCCTGGGCCTCCCAGATCTCTGCCTGTAGACGTTCCTTGAATGATCTTCGATAGCGACTGCCCTTGTGATTGACAGCAGCCTCATAACTAGATCCTCGTTGTGTGATGCTCATGGTTCATCCTCCTAACATCTGAGCGAATCTCCGACCCTTTGGGGTCAACTTCACCAGTTTGTTCCTGCGATCCATAGGATCCTCATAGGATTCTACCAACTGATGTCCAGGTCTGCCGTGCCTGTGGATCTGTCCCAGAGAAGCCACGTTCCGACTGCAACTACTCTGGGCTATCCCCACCGCTTCGGCTAAGTCTCTCATTGATATCGGAACCGGGTCGCTCATCGCGATAGTCAAAAAGGTTGATAAGCCTTGGGCCTGAATCTCCGGGTCCAATGTCCTGAATAGTTCTATCTGATTTCGCAGTCCACTCAGCACTAAGTTGCTTGAGCTTTTTTCGCGGAGTCCAGATAAACTCCCACCGATTGAATCTACCAAATACTTCTCCTTTCATCCTCCAGATCCGCAACTCTTGCGCCGGTGGATCAATCTTGTCAACAACTAACTGTCCTAGAAAAGTCTTCAGAAGCATTCTGCATACCCCTATGCTGTGTTTATTTCCCAGGTGATATATTCAACTTGCGAATGATTATCAATAGAAAACCGCCCCCCTCAGAAAGAATCCAAGAGGGGCGGGAGGATGAAATCAGTTGATGAGGAGAGTATAGCAACTAATCAGTCTCGGGACTAACTAACTCGTGACTAACTAACTCGCGACTAACTAACTCGGGACTAACTACCCTAATCGATCCTGGCGGGCTCGTGGGCCGGATCGGTGGAAATTCTCATTTCAATGTTGACGGTATGCCACCCTGGGAACGTCCACGTTCCAGCATGCGCGACAATCGCCACAAACCCCACCCTGATCGGGAGCCGGGCAGATATGGGCATCCGTTGCGGATGGATCATCGACGACGATCGACGATAGGGCGAAACGTCGTGGAGCAGCTTGGCCGATCCGATGCGCGGATACTCGAACCGCTAGATTCGCCGGGAACGATCCGAAACGTTCCAGGAACGTATCCACGTCACGGTATTCCCGTGTCGGAATCCAATGCTGGACATCCGGCGTGGCCGATGCAACCGATGCGATATTCTGCAGGTGCTCGATCGACTGGATATCGCCGGAATCGTGCCACCTAAATGGGACCGTAGGGCTGCACCGTTTCCGAATGATGGAAACCATTGCGGGAACCCATTGCGGATCCTGGAGGGATTGTAGGCGGCGTTCCATTGCTTCCCGGACGTTCGGAAATGCGTAGTTTGAATAGCGGGATTTCCGGCCGGGCTGATTCAGCCATTCCCAATCGTCCGCCGCGTAGCACCCGTAGCAGACCGTCCCAGGGATCCGGGCAAGTTTGGATCCGGTGCGGCATCGGGAGGCCGGGAGAGAGTAACTCCAGCCGGGCATCTTGGACGGCTTTGAGAGGGTTCCCGTCACAGCTTCGCATGATTTGATTGTCCGAAACTGCCGCACGTCTTGCAGGATGTCCCCAGTGTATCGGGGTATTCGGATCCGTTGAATCTGCCCGGTATGCTGGGGCAGCGATATGGTAGTGGCCATTGTTTCATCCTCCAATGGTAAACAGTAAACCGCCGCACCCCGTTTCCAGGATGCAGCGGGGCAGTGTGGAGGAATTCAGAGCGTAGACGTGGATACCGCCAGTTCCATCATCCGCACCTTGTGGTCCGCAGCATTCCCCAGGTGGACCGATTCGGCCCCATACCGTCCAGAATGGTCCACCCATTCCGTCGCGGCATTGAATGCATGCCAGCGGGTACCCTCGATCGACGGGTGTAGGGCTCCAGAATCCCGATCGTGCAGATTGTTCGCCATAGTGGCCACAGCGGATGCCATGCGGCCTATAGCACGTTCGGAATGGTCCCGAGTTTCCTCCTGGGGATCGAGAATCAACGCACGGGTGGCCGAATTGCAGCAGGCCAGATAGGCGGATCGGAAGAATCGTTCTGCCCAGTCACCACCGATCGGCCGTGATGCCAGACCCTCCACCATGGTCTGGATGTTCGATGCCCATTGTCGGACGCGTTCCAGACCGGCCGCAACGCGTTTCCCCAGGTGGTCGATGTCGAGCACCTCACTGGTGTGTCGGATCGACACCCGGTAAGAATCCCGAGTAGCGGCCCGGTACTGGTTGAAGCACGTCAACCGAATAGTCGAGCCTGCAATCGTCAACCCGCCGGTGCCGTCGTGGTCCGTTGAAACGATCGCATATTTCCGCATCGGATCGACGCCAGCAACATCGAACGTCCCCAGGTCCAGTTGGAACCATGCCCGTTTCCCGCCGCGATAGGTGCCGCCTCCGACGACGTTCCGCGCACCTGGGGAAACATGCTCGAGCAGGTCCGCAATCTGCCGATTCTGGATCGGGCAGTATTTGTCTGAAACGGTCCCGAGGGTATCGCCGGTGCTCCCGTTGAAAGTCTCATGGACCGTCGTGGGCTCGTACCGGACATCCGGGCCGCCTTCCTCAGGACATCCGGTCCGCCGATACAGCGGACGCATGCCAGTTTCCCAGTCGAGACCGAATCGTTCCAACGCATCCTGGGGAGATACTCCCGCCTTCATCAGTTGTAGTGTCATTCTAGTTTCATCCTACGTTGAATCCCGGACTATTCCGGGATAAATCCAGACCGCCGGGTATCCCCGACGATCGGGTGGTTCATTGGTTCCGCTTGCGTTCCGATTCTCGCCTAGCGTCGCCGTCGCATTCCTCGTACCAGTCGGACCAGTTGTTCGCGACGATGAAGGCGAGAACGAGCCCCGCCACGATAAGTACCCCTAGTAGGTCAAGCATTGTCGTCCTTTCGTTCAACGTGCAGAAGTGTCGGACCGTGTTCAACGTCGCCGGTTCCATCCTCGGCAACTGCGACTGCGAAGTATCCGCACTGCCCCAGGTGGTGGTCCAGATACCCCGCCACGTCCGGCGTACGCCAGATTTCCATTGGCAGGTGATCATCCTGGGGCCAATGCTCCCAATCCTGCGCAAACACGGCGGTGTGTCCATAGTTTGTCACGAACGGGGCGCGCCGCTTGAATGTCGCCACGATCCTTGCGTGTGTTTCGCTATCGTGCCGAAACAACGTGATCCGGCGGTGTTGGTTTCTGATTTCCATTGTGCTGCTCCTATTCCGCAAGGGCCGCGTAGGCGATTGCGATACAGACGACGATTGCAGCCGCGACGTATACGGCCGGTGCAGTCGGGATCCATTCCAGAATCATTCTGCACCCCCGATCGGCAGGTACGTGGACAATCCGCGCTTCTCCAGGATGAGTTTGTCCCGGTTCAACTGCGCCAGGATGTCACGGGCCCACTGGCGATCGTTCCATGAAATGGGTTCGCCGGAGGCCACACGTTCCAGGAGGGTTTCGATGGATTTCATCGGAGGGTGGCATAGGTTCCGGAGCGCTACTTCGGATCGATCGTAGGTCTCCGTTGGGATACGGTATGGCATTGATTCATCCTCTATTCGGCCGGGACCATTCCCGGCGTATTTAGAGTCTATCGGCAATCCTGTGGCGGATGTCCCAGCGATCGCCGAAATAGCCTGCCGAAGTTGGCAGGCAGGTCTCGAGCCGATCACGACTCCCCAGGATGATCGACGATCATGTCACAATGGATCATCAGTCTGCTGCAACTACTACATCAGCAGGGATCGGCGCCGATTGTGTGGCGGGGTGGTGCGTTGAAGGGTAGGCCGATCCGGCGTCCGGGGTATGGGGGCAATGGCGGCGGCTACAGTAACGATAACCCTGTCAGATTTTTTCACCAAATTCAGCGACCACCCCGAGCATCCCCAACCACTCCCGGAACTCCTCCGGATTCTCTCTGATAATCCCGGCCAGGGACATCTCAAGAGTCCTGATATCCCCCTCGGTCAACCCCAGTCCATAGATCTCGGTGATGCACTCCAGCACCTCATGGAGAATCGTGAGTGCTCTGAGATCTTTCGGGAGATCCTGATTAACTCTGATCTGTGGAACTGGAAGACACCAGAACTCTCCCCATGTCTCTTCAGATGTCAGGTCTACGTTGACAACCGGGACATTCAGGGGACCGATCTGTAGGTTCATTATCAGGTATTGATTCTGAGGTTTCCTGAGGATCGTCGAGTGGTGACATTGGCTTTGTTTCTATTCCGATTCCGCCCTGTTCCACTTTCCATCATCCAATCCTCGAAGTGCTTCTTGCGTTCAGCTTGACGACCAAAGTCCCCGAAGTCTCCGTACATGGTCTTAGAGCCCAGCGAGTATCTAGGTGACATCGCAGGGTAAAGATCTTGATACCTCGCCACATCTTTATTGAAAGCGGATTTGTCAGTGTAACCGAGTCGTTTCATGTCTCCACGGACATCTGAAGTTCCGGCACCATATTTCTGGTAAGTGCACATTGTTAAGACCTCTTAGATATATCTAAGAACATTCATAGATGTTTTAAAAAGGGGGTTTAGAAGGGGGTCCATGATCATCTTCTTTTAGAATTACTTCTAGGTATATGTTCACCTAGATCTATTAGATCCTGAGTCTCCCCCCCAAACCCCCCCACGGACCTACCCAGGAGGATGAGAACTGGGGGTCAACGTAGAAGTAATCTGGGGGAGAAACCCAAGATCTAATAGACCTGAGTGTGTTCACCTGAGTCTATTGAGTCCATCGTTCCCCAAAGAACTTTGGTTCTTCAGGAGTTGTCCTTAATGTTTTGGATACCTATCAGAACCCTAATATCCTCTGAGAGGCTCTCACAGGCCCGTAGAGACGTTTTAGGGGTTCCAGAGGGGGATCATATACCTTAGTGGATGAAATGCTCTCAGGGGCCATCCTGTGGCTTCTCAGGGGCCACCATGTCCACTACCTTCATGTGATCTATCAGGGCGTCTGTGAGCTCTGTGTTGGATGCCTGATCCAGCAGGAACTTCTCCCACACCTCGATGAAGTCGCTCAGCGACTGTCGAAGGAGTTCTGTATCCATGACATTGAGTTCCTTGGGGAGCCTCCGAGAACGTGGTCTTGGAACTTCTCTAGTTCCTCCGTGAGCTTGTCTACACGGTGTTGTTGGATGGCCTCATCGACATCTCGGGACATCTGGTCTACCCAGTATTGGACGGCCATTGCGAGGACATCCAGGCGGTCATCGTGAGCCAGTGACCCCTTCTCTCGGGTCAGTCGGGTCATCTGGTAGAAGAGTTGGTATTTCAGTGCCTTCTCTGTCGGGAGGTGCTTGGTTGAGTCATAGTCCTTTCGGATGACTCGCTCATCCACGATCAGTTTGTGTCTGTGGCAGACAGGCTCTAAAACATCCAAAATGCGGCGTTCTTTCTGGATATTGTGCCGAACTTCCGTGATCGTGACTTTGTGGATCTTGGAGAGAATGGGTTGCAACAGGGCATTGAACATGCCGTCACCGAAGTTGGATTCGACGAGAACCTCGTTGACATCCTGCTCCTTGGCGATGACCGACAGTGCCTTCAGGGTCTCCTCTGAGTACCCTCCGGGAAGTCCTCCAGCAGCAGTCACGAACAGCTGGGAGTTCAGCATCTTCACGACGGCATATGCGGTCTCATCCTGACCACGCCCCGAGGGGTCAATGGCCATGACAGATCCCTGGTACTTCAGGAGTTCCCCGTTGGTTCCCATCGGCATGTAGTACCTGTCGCCGTTGAACCCGACACATGGGAGGTCTTTGTAGGCATACTCAGGAGACCCGGCCCACACCACCTTCTCAGGAGCGTTCTCGGCATCCAGACGCATCACGATGAGATCCGAGAGCTTCAGGGGATACCTGTCAGCATCACTCAGGGAGGTGTCCAGCATGAACTGGAGGGCGAACCCAGATCTCCCGTAAGAGGCTTCTCGTTCCATGAGGTCAAAGGTGTTGAACCTCTTTGGATCAGTGGGCTCGCCTTCTTCGAGGTCCATGGCGACAATCTTGGGTGCCAGCCTGGAACCGTATCCAACGACCTGCTTCTCATTAGGTTTCCGAGCAGGCCAGATCTTCACGTCATACCCACGGTCAGGAAGCTCGTTGTACAGACTCTGCTCTGACTGGGGAGTTCCCAGATAGATGACATGACCATCAGGCTTCAGGACTGCATCAAACTCCTGCACAGCAGCCCCGAGTTTGTCCCGCATCATCTGGGTAGCAGAGTTGTTCAGGGACTCCACATCGTCAGCAATGATGAGGTCTGCACGAGCACCCGTGATCTGCGAAGTGATCCCCTTGGATGTCACCGAAGGAGCATGGCTCGCCGGAGCAGGACCGACATCAAAGGCGATCTTGGAGTTTCGCTGAGTCTCGTTGGGCTTGAGGTGGTTCAGGATCTCCATCTCGGAGATCAACCTCAAGGTAAATGTACTGAAGTCATCTGCACGTTGCTTACTGGCTGAGACCACCAGGATGTTCTTGGTGGGGTCCAGCAGCAGTTGGTGACAGACGAATGCTGAAGTGATCCAAGACTTCCCGACACCTCGGAAGGCCATCACACAACGACGCTTGGGGCCGTTCTGAATATAGTCCGCGATGTCGTATTGGATCGGGGTGGGATCGGGAAGTCCGAGGTGATCCCACGCTAGAAACAGGAAGTTCCGAAAGTCCTTTAGTCGCTGATCCATATGTGGTTACGGGCTGCTAATTACTTTCTGGCCACTATTATTACCTGCGTTTCCACCACCGGCATTTTGGCCACCCCAGCCGCCACCTGAGTTGCCTCCATTCCAACTTCCGGTTCCCGAAGGGGGGTCCGAAGGTCCGGTGTCGCTAAGGCTATCTCTAGTTGGGACACATGCCCAACGTCCCTGCAACTTCTTTGCTTTGAAGCCTTTCGGGCACTTTGGAGCAATTCTCATTGGGTTTTTCTTCTTCATGGTTACCCTGCTTCTTCAATAGGGGCTTCAGGATCGAACGGAAGAACCTTCGCGAGATTCATAAGAGGCTCGCTCTGGTGGACGTTGGCATCAATGCCGTTGTCTTTGAGGAACTGCCGAGCAACCGAGAGGTCTCCCGAGCCAGCTTCGCCGGACATAATACGGTCCAGGAGGATGCTTGAGAGAGCTTCGTGTAGTTTTCCTAGTTCCTTCTTATCCATTAGTAGGTCTTCTTCTTTTTCTTCTTCTTCTTTTTCTTTGACCCGCCAATTTTCAGCGAACCCGCTGAAGAAGTTCGACGTGACATTGATGTGACTCGTGAAGTGTTTCGACGAGGACTACGAGTTCTTCTGCCCGGTTTCCTTGGGTCAGCTAAGTCGCCACCACCTCTAGGCATAACAATATCCTTTCTTTGAATTATCCACCTACGTGGACGGTAACGGTTCCTGTAGCACTTGCACCAGTCGTGACTTCAGCACGCATCTGGGGAAACAACTGAATATCCTCTTGTGTGGACGTAGTGCTGGATGAAATGTTTTTAGTGGTACTGCCGACATCAACCCAGTCCATTTCTGAGTTGGTTCGGCCTTGAAGTTTAAAGGTCACGTTTCCACTTCCGCCATAACTGGCGACCTTGAAAATAACAAGACCACGGTTGCCCTTGGGCATGTGGAAATCGAAAACAGAACTGTTGTGGGTTTCGCCGCCCGACATGGCCTCGGCGTCCACCATAATTTTGACAATCATTAGGATGACTCCATTTTGAAGAATTGAATTAGGAAAGAAACAGCGGCTCCGATGACCGCAGCAGCGCCGAGCATCCAACTCCTGGATTGCTCAAGTTGTCGGACTCGATTGTCGAGGCGTTGTAGTTCCTCGTCATGGACGGCAAGGGAGGTAATCAAAGAATCTACCTTTCCCTCAAGTCGTCCGAGGGCAAGCAGGAGTTCTTCGTTCATTACGCACCTATTTCTGTGATGGTGATAGAAGAGGCCATGACGCCGCCGAAATAACGGCTCCCTCCATACCCGTTGAAGCCCACTGTTCCAGCAGTGTCACTACCGGCTCGGACTTTAAAAGTCGTGGCGCTTGTAGTTCCTGCCGTCATGTAGTGGTTGAAGGAAATAGTTTTAATACGCCCTTGACCACCCATGTCGTGGTTCATAACAGCTGCTAACGCATTTGCCGTGCTGTCCTGGAACAGTGCCACAATGCCCTTATGGTTGTCAGTGTGCGTGCTTAATACACAAACAACTTCAATCTTGAGTTTAGAGCTTGCAGAAGTAGGCGTGATCGCCAACGTCATAAACTCGTTGCCTTCAGTGTTTTGGGGAATAGTGTCGTCGTTCACGAAAACAGTGGTTCCAGAATCGTATGCACCATCAGTGACGTTCACGACTTGAATAACAGACCCTGTTGGAAGAAGAGCTGAACGAACTTTACCGTTTGCATCAAGCTGGACAATTTGTCCCTCGTTAGATGACGAGGTTGATGTCAAAGACTTGGAGGAAACAGTTTTCAACATACTTGTTGAAACACGGGTAGTCATATATATCTCACGGGCTGAGCCCGCAACTTAAGGTTTATTATTATCCAATTTCAATCGCAATGAACGTGGAATTTCCCTGCGACAAGTAGGCAGATACATCGGTGGTTGTAGTCTCCAAAGAAACACTCACGTCGAATCGAAGAGCTGCCGTGCTAGTGGTGTTATGAAGGCAGATCATTGTTGGGCGAAAGTAGTGACGGAGTTGGCCAGATGGTCCATCAAGTTCGTGGAAGTGGCCCTCGATGATTCTTGTGTTCTCTGTATCGAAGTTGTCGCCCGAACCGCCCATAGTGTCCGGCGCTACCGCAACACCGTACGCAAAAGAGTGCTGCAAGTTGTATGCAGAATCCGTGACTTTCTTGGTCGCGTTTACGGATGTTGCACTATCGCCAGTTCCGCTTCCCTGAGCCCCTGGCTCAAAGGTGAATGAGTCTCCGATCACCTTATGTGTTTGCGAGAGGCGCTCTTGCCAGAGTGATCCCGTCACGTTAGTGCCGGTTGCTTCTTCACCCGCAGCTGATGTATTGCCTACCTTGAGCCTGTACTGAGCGTGAATTTCGTCCACACCTGACTCAGTGGCCACCATCACTCCCCTGGGCATCGCAAACAAGAGAATTTTAGAGTTTGCCGACTGGGGTGTGATATTCACATACATGCCATAAACACGATCTGCATCCCCCAGCGTACTAGACCCTTCCATGATGAACGCCGTCTCACCCACTGCACAAGCAGACAAATCGAAATCTTGCGTGACAATCTGCCTAATAATCGTGGAAGTAGATACCACGCCACCAGCGCCAACCGTCTGGAGAAGCCCTGAGAGGGTGAGGTTGCCCAATGCGGACACATTCCCCGTCAACGTAGATGTTCCTTCGACTTCTAGGGTGCCGTTCAGATCGGTGTTGCCTGTAACTGTCAAGTCTCCACCAACCGTCGCGTCGTCCGTGACAGTAAGGTCATCACCAATAGAAGCGTCCTTATTAACCGTAAGGTCGTCAGTGACCGTGAGACTTCCCTGAACAGTCGGGTTGGTCCCAAGAATGTCCCGAGTGACGCCGATGTTTCGGATGGTTACAACTTCTCCAG
>CEUX01019243.1_pt1 | contig 10542 bp, 8 predicted proteins | sample 531361 | NCBI WGS metagenome assembly CEUX01 (sample SAMEA2622736, study PRJEB7988) | marine metagenome | isolation source: saline water (ENVO:00002010), including
ATTGGTGGCACATCCGGATCGGATTCGGTTGCTTCCATTCTTTACGATAACAGCAATTCTGCTCTTGACTTCAACATTGGTGGCACAACTGAAATGAGATTACAAGATGGTGCTCTTCTTCCACAAGCCAATAACGATGTTGACCTAGGCTCTGATGCACTAGAGTTCAAAGATCTTTGGCTTGATGGTACAGCATATCTCGACACAGTTGATATTGATGCTGGAGCAATCGACGGAACAACGATTGGTGCTAGCTCACAAGAATCTGGTAAATTTACAACGCTTTCTGCCTCAAGTGGCTTGAACGTTGTTGGCACAGCCAACTTCGGCCCTGGCGATGACGTTGTGATTGCTGCGGACGGCGGCCTTACAATCGGCCACATGGATGCTAACTGGACAAATGCCGGCATTACAGTTGCCGACATGGGCACAGTTACTACTATGGATCTTAACGGTGGTAACATCGACGGAACAGTCATTGGTGCGACTTCTGCACAGGCTGGTACATTTGCTGCAGTTGTTGCTACATCGCTCAATGTCAGTGATGGCAACATTACAAATGTTGGCGATATTAATTGTGACAGCATTAGTGTCGACGACGCCGCACAGGGTCTTAACATTGACTTCAGCGGAGCCAACACTACCAAGGCCAAAATCACCATGGGTGACAACCTTGCATCAGCTTTGTCGATCGGCGAAGGTGGGAATGCTTACTTAAGCTTTTGCACCTCCGATGGTTCAGAGGCCATCGCGATTGGCAAAAACTGGACAGCATCTGGTGTAACTTGCGCCGATCTAGGAACGGTAACAACTGCCGATATTAACGGTGGCACTGCTGACAATGTAGTTATCGGCGGCGCTACGCCTGCTGCTGCTTCGTTCACCACACTTTCCGCTTCGAGCGGCTTGAACGTTGTTGGCGCTGCTAACTTCGGTCCTGGCGATGACGTTGTTATCGCGGCTGATGGTGGTCTTACGATTAAGCATTTCGATGCCAACTGGACAAATGCTGGCAACACAGTTGCTGACTTAGGCTCAGTAACGACTGTTGACATTAACGGTGGTACTGTTGATGCTATTACTAGCCTTACAGTAGCCAACAATGTTGACGTTGGTAACTACACGGTCCGCGCAAAGGGTCTCCTTGCCGATGATCTTACATCGGGCCGAGTTGTTTTTGCTGGCACAAACGGCGTCTTGTCTGACGATAGCGACTTGACTTTCAGTGGTGATACGCTCACTGCTACAAAGATTTTGTCGTCGCAAATGGGCCCATCTGGTGACGCTGACTTGTTACAATTGTCAGCAAACACATTGGCTGTCAATGGTAACGTTGGCGCGAATGACTTGTCTGGCTCGCAAGATGTCCATGCTAGTAGATATGTAAACGTCGGACAGGGCTATAGCACTAGTACAACTGGTGTTACCCTAGACGGAACTACCGGAAACGTCTTGGCGAGAGGCGGAGCGACTTTTGGCGCTAACGGCGATGCTGCAACTGTAACTGCTTTTGGTGCTGCCACTGGCGAGATGTTCAGATATGATGCAGATAACAACCACTGCGTTATGAGCGGTTCGGGCGGAACTGTCTTGTTGACTATCGGCGGCGACGCCAATGGCGAATATGCTGTTGACGTAGCAAATGGTTCGAACAATATCAACAAAATCCGCGCAGCTGCATTTGTTGTTCACTCAGATCGTGAGCTTAAAACTAATATCCAAACCTTGAATGACGAGGGCGCTCTAGAGAAAGTAATGAAGCTTGACTCCGTTACTTATGATCTCAAGAACTCCCCGGATGCCGAGTACAAGGAGATTGGTTTTATCGCCCAGGATGTTGCAAAAATTGTACCTGAAGTATGTGCCTTTGATGAGGCCGGAACTAGTCGAGGTATCGATTATTCCAGACTTACTTCATTGCTAGTTGGAGCAATTAAAACACAGCAGACTCAGATTGACATTCTTAGAAATAAGCTTGAAAATCGATAATAATCTGTAGATACGTAAGTATCGAAGGGGAAGGGCAATGCTCTTCCCCTTTTTTTTGTATTTGAAAATGTCATTTGTAAAATAATAATACTACTTACTTATGATAAAATGTTAGTTTTTTAACTATTTTTTTCCGAGGAGAAAATAAATGTCAACAATGTTGGAACAAGCAGTTATTGATGCGACTGCCCTAAGAGAGGTCGCGTTAAAAAATGCAGAAGCGACAGTCATAGAACAATATTCAGATAAAATTAAAGAAGCAGTTGAAACTCTACTAGAGCAAGACCTAGATCTAGAAGAAGAGACCGAGCTTGATTTAGATCAGGGTAGCGAAGAAGAAGAGGTAGTTTCAAGTGCTCCAATGGCAGCACACGCAGGCGAGAAACTGTGCCTTTGTCCAGAAGAAGAGGGCGAAGGTGCGGTTGTGACACTCAACCTAGATGACTTGATCAAACAAGTCAAGGAAAAAGAGCCAGCCGGTGATGCCTTGCAGTCTTCAGAAGAGGCCGCCGAAGAGCTAATTCCTTCCGCAGGCCCCCTGGAAGAAGAAATTGACCTAGATCAAAGTGAGCTAGAAGATCTTTTAGAGAAGTTAACTGTAGACATCCATCCAGAAAAAACTGGCTGGGCTGGTACTCCAAAGGCTATTTTGGATCATGCTGCAGAAGAGCTGTTAGCTCTAGAAGAAGATACTGCTGTTAAAGAAGAGAATGAAACTTTAAGAAAAGCAGTAGAAAATTTGGAAAGTGTCAATGAAAGCATCTCCAGTGAATTAAACGATTATAAAAAAGCAGCCTCTAAATTAACAGAGGCCGTTAAAATACTTCAAGAGAAGATTGAAGAATTAAGCATTTCAAATGCTAAACTATTATTTACTAATAAGGCTCTGACAAATGTCTCCTTGAATGAGCGGCAAAAAAGTAAAATTGCCGAATCATTAGCCATGGCCGAAACCGTTGAAGAAACAAAAGTAATTTATGAAACACTTCAAAGCGCAGTGGGCAGTACTTCAAAGAAGCCGCCGATGAAATCACTGAGCGAGGCCGTTAACAGAACTTCTTCAACAATGTTCTTAAGCAGAAGAAAAGAACAGAAAAAGAGAAAAGATCCAGCTTTGGATCGATGGAAAATGTTAGCAGGCATTAACAAGGAGGATTAAAAATGTCTATTTTGGATAAACTAACTGAGGGTATTGTCGAAAGAAGCCTTCAGAAAGAAGGCGCTGCACTTTTAGAGAAGTGGGAGCGCACAGGCCTTTTGGAAGGTCTAGATGGTGACCATGTAAAAAATGGTATGGCTCGCTTGCTTGAGAACCAGGCAGCCCAGCTTCTTAAGGAAGCTAGCTCTATGCAGGGTGGAAATGTCGAAGGCTTTGCCTCCGTCGCTTTCCCACTCGTACGTAGAGTATTCGGTGGCCTCGTTGCCAACGATCTCGTTTCTGTCCAGCCGATGAGTTTGCCGTCAGGCCTCATCTTCTTCCTGGACTTTACACAGACTGATGCTCGCTTGGGCCAGGGTGTTACCCCACCAGTTTCACTATACGGTGGCGATGTTGTTGGTAGTCAGATCACCGGTGGTGTTAAGCTCACTGGCTCGGCTGGCTTCTACAACTTGGGCAACGGCTATTCGTCGCCAACGGCTCACACAGATGGTGTTACACTCAACATTATTGCTTCTGGTGCTCTAGGTCTTAGTATTGGATCTGGTTCCGGCGACAATACTGACAATATGTCAAGGCTCGCCCCAGAATTTGGCGCCACCATGAGTAGAGAGAAATTTGCTTCATTAGCGAAATGGGATGCTGATCTCTCTGGTTCTTATGTTGTCATGACAAAGGTTTCAGCTTCCGTCTTTGCTGATTTGAATAATTCAAATCTGGTTACCATTGCTCACTCTTCATCAGTGAAGAAGGGCGGTATCGGCGACGATACACATAATGGAATTTCCGGATCGTTGGTGCGCCGCCTGACTAGATGGGCCGAGGACAAAAACGGTAATCGCGATACATCGAGCGTTTATTTGTTCTTCCAGGCTGCCACCAACACCGTTGATGGCTTGCATCGACTTTCTGCTTCCTTGGGAGACGGCACGTATGGTACTGAGTTGGCCAAGGGCTGGACACACAGCTTCGTATGGGCAACTGCTGACAACTTTGTCACGACAGACGCTATTGGTGCTGTGAAGGGTGCTACTCCGTGGCTCTTAGAGTCTGATGGATCCGTCAACAATGGTGTTATCAACGACATGACTGGCGATATCCCAGAGATTGACATTCGTGTCGATAGCATCGCCGTCACCGCGATCACCAAGAAACTCAAAGCGAAGTGGACTCCGGAGCTTGGCCAGGACTTGAATGCCTACCACAACCTCGATGCTGAGGTTGAGCTTACAAGCATTCTTTCCGAGCAGATTGCTCTTGAGATCGATCGTGAGATTCTTAATGATCTCGTGCACGAGGCAACAGCCGGTACACTCTACTGGTCACGTTCGCCGGGTCTATTTGTCAATCGCGAGACAGGCGTTGAGGTTGGTGCTAGCTCTGCTGCCCCTGACTTCACCGGTACAGTCTCCGAGTGGTATGAGACCTTGGTTGAGACCATCAATGATGTATCAGCCAGAATTCACCGCAAGACCCTCCGTGGCGGCGCGAACTTCATCGTGGTTTCACCTGAAGTCGCAAGCATCCTTGAGTTTACTTCAGGATTCCGCGCGAATGTCACTGTTGATTCCGACAAGGGAACAATTGGCGCTGTCAAGGTTGGTAGCATTTCCAAGAAATGGGACGTCTATGTCGATCCTTACTTCTTGAGAGGTGTTGTCTTGGTAGGTCGTAAGGGTGGAAGCTTCCTCGAAAGCGGCTATGTTTACGCTCCGTACGTGCCACTACAAGTCACTCCGACCATCTTCGGTACGGAAGACTTCGTGCCACGTAAGGGCGTCATGACCCGCTACGCGAAGAAGATGGTCAGACCTGATATGTATGGTCTGGTTGTTATCCGCGATCTAATTGGCGGCTCAGGCGGCTGATAGTAGCTAAAAAATAGACTTCAAGTCTAGCCCGCTCTCTTCGGAGGGCGGGTTTTTTTATTTCTTTTATATCAAACAATAATATTGAATCTACTTATAGTATATATCATAATTTTTGGTTGGGCGTGGCCCACCTCTGCTCCGCAAAAGCTAGCAGAGACACGATTAAAAATGGCTTAAGCCAAGGGAGGGTTTTGAATTATGGGTAGTAAAAGAGTAGGCCTCAGACGAATTGAGGCTCTAATCGAAAGATTAAAAAGAGATTTGGATTTATCAAGTAGTACGATTTCTGGAGCAACGATCAAGGGGCACAAAAGGGAAATTATTGCACTCACGAATGCTGCGACAACCGCGCGCTCACTGCTGGCGTCTGAATCTGGCGCTGTTGTTACATGCGCCCCTACAACAGCCGGTGGTAATACAATTACAGTAACGATGCCACCAGTAGCAGGAACAGCCGGCGTCTGGTATGACATTGCAATAATTGCTGATGCCGCCGATGGTGATGCAGATGTTATTCTTACGACAGCTTCTGCTAGCGGCGCCGATTTTGTAGGAATGATCACACAAGGCGGTGCAGCCAATCACACCGGTGCTAGCCAAACTGTGCTCGAAATTGCTCATGGTACGCTTACTTTTAACGCCGGCGTGTCGACGACCTTCGGCAATTCAGTTGTAAGAGTTGTTTCGAATGGAACACACTGGCTTATTACTGGAAACAGTACAGCAGTTAGTGGCGTGACAAACCCAGTTCTATCTAATTAATTCATGAATAATGAAAAACCAGAAAAGGAGGATAATAAAATATGAGTAATAAAAGAAAGGGTTTGGATCGGTTTGAATCGGTAATTGAGAAATTGCAGAGAGACTTGGATTTATCGAATGCTACGCTCTCTGGAGCAACGATCAAAGGGCATAAAAGAGAGGTTATTGCACTTACCAATGCTTCAACGACGGTGAGAGAACTATTGGCATCTGAGTCAGGCGCAATTGTCACCTTGAATCCATCGACAGGCACAGCAACAACAATTACAGCAAGAATGCCGACTGCTAGTACATCTTCTGGTGTGTGGTATGAAATTGCTATTATTGCAGATGGCGGCCATGCATCCGCCGATGTTATTTTAGACGCAAATACTAATGGCGGAGCAAATTTTGTTGGGATCTTAACACAAGGTGGCGCAGCCAATCACGGCGATGCTAGCCAAACTGTGCGTGAGATTGGTCACGGTACAATTACTTGGGACTGTAACGTCGGCTCGGCAGATACATCAACATTTGGTAACACATATCTAAAAGTTGTTTGTGACGGCACCCGGTGGATTATTCTTGAGGGTCGCGGTACCGGCGTCAGCGGTGTAGTAAATCCGGTTTTAACAAATTAATAAAATTAAATATTTTAATTCATTAAAACAAACCTCCCTTCCAAATTGGTTGGGGGGTTTTCTTTATTGAAAAACTACTTATTTTACTCACCGGAGACATCATGGGAAAAAAAAGAAGAGCATTATTTAATATTCGCTTTAAAGAAAAATATGCGAAGAAATTTGAGATCTTACGGAAGAGCGTTCTAGGCGACCAGAAAACAAACAAAGAGCCTTCTAAAGAAGAAAAAGAATCTTAATACTTTTAAGAACTATTTATAATGATATAGGGAGGCCTTATGTATGGCAGTGCCGAAACTAGCACCAATAAGCACTACAAGCAAAGTTGTATTACATTCAACTGGAAGCTCTGTCGGAGGAAGCAGTACAGCTGCCTTATCAAATGCTCCATCAGATAGTGCAGCGCAAGCATCAAACTATCCATTCGGAATGTATGTCAGTTTGGACAGCGGCCTGTATAGCACTACATTTATTTCAGGAGCAGCCGATCAAGTTTCTTATGTATACAAGAAATTAGGTGGCGATGTTTTAGATATTGAATTATCAGTTGCGAATGTCTATTCTTCATATGAAGAGGCAGTGCTGGAATATTCTTATCTTGTCAACCTCCATCAGGCTAAAAGTATACTTCCAAGCGTACTCGGGAATACAACAGGCACATTTGACCATCATGGGCATTTATTAGCCGGCCCCCTATCCTCTAGTCTAACTCCAGATTCTGGCGAGAGATCTAGAGTCGGATTAAAATATCCACGTTTTAAATTTACTTATACAAAACGCATTGCCGATGGTATGTCAGAAGAAATAGGAGTTGGAGGCTTACAGACAGAATACTCCGCCTCATTCAGCACCGAGAATTTAGTACAAGATTATGATTTACAGAAAATAGTAAAAACTCAAGATGAATTTGCCAGTTCAGTTGGAAACAAAAAAATAACTATTAAAAAAGTTTTCTTCAAAACACCCCATGCAATGTGGCGTTTTTATGGATATTACGGCGGCTTGAATACTGTAGGAAACTTATCAACATATGGCATGTTCGCAGACGATTCAACATTTGAAGTCATACCTCCATGGCAAAACAAACTACAAGCCATGGCTTATGAAGATGCAATATGGACTAGAAATTCTCACTATTCATATGAATTAAAAAACAATAAATTAAGAATTTATCCAACGCCGACAGACGTAACACCTGGAAAAATTTGGATTAGGTTCACCATCCAGGCAGATGCCTGGACCGAAGAGGATAATAAAGATGTAGGCGTTGATGGTATTAATAATCTCAATACGCTACCATTTGAAAATATACCTTATAAAAATATCAACAGCATAGGCAAGCAGTGGATTCGAAGATTTTCCTTGGCACTTTGCAAGGAGATGCTGGGGCAGATAAGAGGTAAATTTACTACCATTCCAATTCCAGGAGAATCAGTTACACTAAATCATACAGAACTTCTTTCACAAGCGAAGGAAGAGCAAGAGAAGCTAAGAGAGGAGCTAAAGACTATTCTTGATGAGTTGACATATAACAAGCTGGCTGAAATAGAATCGCAAGCGGCTGGTCATGCGGTCGAAACAACAAAGAATATACCTGCTGGTGTATTCATAGGCTAATTGGAGGTTGAAGTGTGTCAAAAAAAGATAAATGGTCGCAACCAACGTCACCACCGCCGCCTCTCTTTCTAGGTAAGAAAGAAAGAGATTTAGTCAAACAGGTTAATGATGAGCTTATAGAGCGCGTCATTGGCCAACAAATACTCTATTACCCTATTAGCCTTGAACACACGAATTTTCACCCTTTATACGGGGAAGCAATGGAAAAAACATTCTTACCTCCGGTGCGAGTATACGCTATGGTCACTTGGGAGGGGTTGAAAACAGAAACAGACCATTATGGCTTGGACAAGGTATCGTCGATTACGATTAATTTCCACAAGAAAAGACTAACAGACGATCAAGATTTATATGTTCGCGAGGGAGACTTTGTTCTCTACGGCGACCTTTACTATGAAATAATCTCTTTAGATGAGCCCAAGCAATTATTTGGCCAGATAGAGCATAGATTCGAAATTATGGCGAAAGCGATACAGGCAAGAGAGGGCTTATTCGATGGCAGTTGATGATCACAAGCCAAGCGGCGGCCACGAAGCCGAAGAGTTTTTCGACGGCGCCCTGCCGTTAAACGAAAGTCAGAGAAAAATGAGAGATAGAACTGGCATCGATGATCCTAGGCTTATTCATGAGGAGATTTTGATGCCTTCAAGCTTAGAGACGATTGACAACGCCATCAATGACTTGATTGATGGTGGCTTTAATTTGAGTGTGGAAAAGAAGGGTGTATGGGAAAAGGTACCAGTCATTTGGAACACTTCTGAAAGATCTTTTCATATTAAGAATAATCAAGATTTAAGAAATAAAAATGGAATATTTACCCTTCCTGTCATAACAATAGAAAGAACTGGCACTACGAAAGACTTGGGAAAGAAAGGTGGATTTCCTGGTAACATGCCGCGTATTGATGACGAGAAAGGCGGCTCAATAGTAATCGCAAGAAGGATTCAACAAGATAAGACAACCAACTTTGCGGCATCGGATGCAAGAAGGCTCAAGGGTCAGATCAATTTTCCAAGAAAGAATAAAAAAATTGTCTATCAAACAATCACAGCCCCACAGCCAATATTTATTGAGGTCACTTATGGTGTTGTTATTCGCACAGAATACCAACAACAGATGAATGATCTGATGGCACCCTTCATTACTGCCCCAAATGCCTTAAACCTATTAAGAATTGGGAAAGATGGCCACATATATGATGCATTTATACAGCCAGATTTTTCATTCGACAACAATATATCAAATTTGAGCGAAGAAGAGAGAAAATTCCAGACAAAAATAGAAATCAAAGTGCTGGGATATCTAATGGGTGCTGGCAAAAATGAAAAAAGGCCTCGCGTCGCCGTCAGAGAAAGTATAGTTGAAGTAAAAATTCCTCGTGAACGTGTCATCACCGGCGACATTAATAGATATTTAGATAAAGATGGGTTTTATAGAGAATAAAAAAAACAACTTTGGTTTTTGCGTGGTTGGAATACTATTTATTTAGGAAATAACTGCATTCATATGTGAATTTATAGGAGAACCTACTAATGGCAGTCAAGAAATTTAAATTTGTCTCACCAGGCGTATTTATCGACGAAGTGGATAATTCGCAACTCCCTAGAGTAAGCGACGCCGTAGGTCCGGTAATCATCGGACGCGCCCCCAAAGGACCTGCAATGCGTCCTGTAACAGTAAATTCTTTTTCTGAATTTGTTGACGTATTTGGCGCCCCAGTTGCTGGCGGCACCCAAGGAGATGTTTGGCGCGAGGGTAATCAAACCGCGCCGATTTATGCTATGTATGCGGCCCAAGCGTGGCTAAAAAATAGCTCACCTTTAACTTATGTAAGATTGCTTGGTGAAGATCACAGACAAGCAACAACAGCGGGCAAGGCCGGCTGGGAAACTGTTAACTCTGATGGCGACGCAACTGCACATGGCACCACATATTCTGATGGCGGTGCTTATGGTTTGTTTATTATTCCATCAGGCGCCCTGAACCAGGAGATGGGCGCCGCCGCAGCTGGCCGCGATAACTTAGTAGCTTCTGGCGCTTTGGCGGCTGTTTGGTACGTAAATCAAGGCTCTGTCACGCTCAAAGGCGAAACTTGGTCTCTTTCTGGTGCTGCACACACAGTCACAGGAAACGCTATCCTTCTTAAAAATGTAGGCAACTATAACGAATTTAGACTGCTTGTTAAAGATAGCAATGGCAATACCACAAAAAACACCACATTTAACTTCAACAGAGACAGTCACAAATATATTAGAAAGGTTTTTAATACAAACCCAATTCTAACAAATGGTGGTACTGGCGGCATCCTTCCAACCGGCTTTTCGACAGAAAGTTATTGGCTGGGTGAGACATTCGACAGGCACGTACAAGATACTGTTGGCGGCGGTACTTCTGGTACCGGCTCGTCTGGCACAACATATGGTGTTATTTTGGGCCTTGGGGACAGACAAGGTACCTCTGAGTGGCAAAAGCATAGAGAAGGTAAAAAGAATTCTCAAACTGGCTGGATTATTTCTCAGGATTT
>CEUX01212638.1_pt1 | contig 10529 bp, 15 predicted proteins | sample 531361 | NCBI WGS metagenome assembly CEUX01 (sample SAMEA2622736, study PRJEB7988) | marine metagenome | isolation source: saline water (ENVO:00002010), including
GATTGAGCGTGAAACAGTTGATCAAGCCCTTGAGCTATGTCTTTAACCCCCGAGGCTCCTTTGACCAAAGCCCTCGTGGCGGCTATAGCCGTAGCTATTGTTACCGGGTCCATTAATCACGTTTCCTCCATTCCCTTACAGTTTTAGATTCCCAGATACGTATAGATAACCATACAATAGTAAAGACAGCAGCTATATCAGGTAACAGGGACAGCCAGCTACCGACTCCACCAACTATGGCCACACCATCTATGACTGGTTTAATCTCCATTAGTCTACCCGCCGGACGGCTTCGGAAAGCGCTTCTTGACAGCATCCCTGAGCTTCTGGAGATCTGCCGCGCCGTCGTCCCGGCTTTCGACCAGTTTCTCCCAAAGCGCGACCGCCAGATTGGCCGTGGTCACACCTTCCTGCTCATACGCCGCTCTCCGATAGTCAGCAAAATTGTCGGCATATTCAGGATCGCTTTTCTCGGTCGGATCGGCAACAGTGGGCGGTTCGGAATAGGTGTCGGTGATGACCCATTTTCCGGACTTGTATTCTGGATCACTTCGGCTGACGAAATAGCTTCCCGAGCCAGATTTCTCCATGACGGCCTCGCATATCTTCAGGCTCCTGTCCTGCTCGTCATAAAGGTCGCCAACCTTCGCCTTCGTCGTCAACCCTCCATCAGGCCGATGTACCGCGTCAAGCGACTGGAATGTCTTCCGACCCTTGCCATCAGGCATAAGCTTGTGGTCTGAATCTTCAATTAAATACATATCAGATGTCCTTACAGTTAGAGATTGTACCGCCCTCGCATTTCTGCCCAGAGAGTGTCGAGATTTGCTTTCGTGAGAGCGCCACCTTCCCATATCATCAGCCCACCCATTCGAATGGTGTTCTGCATTTTTTCCGCACCGTTACCCACCGCCCCGATGTTGAAGGCATAAGTTGCGCTGCTCGAACTGGGTGATGAATAAGCTGCGTTGAAGGTATCCGAACTACTTACCTGATTGTAGGCCCCATTCTGGTAGAAGAACCCGCCACCCGAGCCGGTCGCCTCATCAATCGAAATGGCAACAAAGTTCCACGCCGATGTGTTCAATGCAGTTGTCGAAGTTACGCCCGCGAAGGCCTCCGGGCTATGAGCGCCACGAGCCACGCGAAAATTGATCGTGTTGCTGGTGGTCAGTATTAAATTAAAACCAACGTTCGCCCACGTCGCCGCCATCGTGCCACAAATCCCACCTTCAAGACCGCCGCTGGTATATAAAAAAGTGGCAATGGTGAAATCCGCATTATCCTTGTGCAGATTGTTCATCCAGCTTTCGTTGGAAGTGTCGTACTGGAAATAGTCCCCGCCATCGAACGACCAGTATTCACTGTCGCTGATGTCCCCCGCAGTCCCGTTAAAGGTCGGATCATCAGTTGATGCTGAGTTTGTTGATCCTCGAAAAAAATCGTAGCCCGAACCGGCTGTGTCGAGCCATTTGGTTCCACTTCCCGAATAGCTGTTTTCATCACCAGCATCAAGGCAGAGTTTAAGATTTGTGGCTAAAGACGCATCATCGATGATGTCTTTAAATACTTTGTTCCCTCCGACACCAGCGGCACCCATCAGGATATTACGGAAACCCGTCATCAGGCCATAGCCAGTCCAGCGGCAAACCCGTACCAGGTCGTACCGCCGTCAATAGTCGTAAAACAAAGTATGTCAACCCCCGACGTAGTTAATGTAGGAGCCGAACCTCCCGCCCAGTCTACTGATCCGGGCCAGTTTACCGTTTGTGATCCTCCATTGGTAAGGTACAGAACAAAGCCACACTGTTCGTCAGAAGCAGTGGGATTGCTAAAGGTGAAGGTGTTTGCACTGGCATCTACTGTCGCACTTACCGAATTACCAGCAGTAAGGTCTATATCTTGCGTACCACCACCAGTAGCCCCTATGGCATTAGTGACTTCTCCGTAGTCCTTTAGGTTAAGACGAGAAACAATATTATCGTTAAAGTTAGTTGCTTCATCATTCTTAACTGTAGCTGCATCAAACTGTTGAAGAGTTACACCTAGATCATCAGAGTCATACTTACTATTAATTGCTGTTCGTACAGCAGAAAACTCTGTGTTAAAGTCCCCACCGGAAATAATCTTGTTTGAATCAGAATCGGCCAGATCATCCTTACCGGACCAAGAAACCTGAATTGTATAATCACTCATCTATTTAACTCCCCGGTTTGGAGGGCCATACTATCTTTTTATAGTCCGTCAAATCCTCGGTTATGTCCCTCAGTTCCTGTCTGTAGGCTCTCCATGAACTTGCGTCCTTACCCTCGTCCTCTAATATATTAATCTTGTAGTCAACTTCCTGAAGTAACGGAAAACGATCTATTCTCGCGGCTCGTTTAGCGTACTTTGCGGCGTTATTTTCCCGTCTAACTTTTTCTTCTTCCAGTTTAACATTATCTTCTTCAGTTAAAGGAACAAGTACACCATCAACATATTTCATTTTTTGAGCCACTTAACTTACTCCGAAAAATTTAAATATTCCATTATCCATATTTACTCCAGTACCGACATAAACCTCCAGTCTGTCCACATCTGTATCGGTTGTACCGTTATTATCGTAAACCCCTATTCCGTCTGAAGATCCCCACGTTGGATGTTTACTTACCCACCAACCGTCTATTTTACATAAAGTATAGGAACTATCAGAATGACACCCTGTAATCCAGATATTCATATTCATCTCTTCGCCCGTTCCGGTTCCCATCGTATGACTTCCTCCTACACTGAGTTGAATTTCAGTGTCGTCTCCATCATCAACCTGCGCTGTAGCGTTTGAGGTTGTACTATATCCGTATTGATAAAACTGAGCCCATTTATAATCAGAACCGGAGTCTATTCCTCCAGAGGTTCCAAATCTTAAATAGACATCATTATCATCGTTGGCAATCTGTAGGTTTCTTATTGTAAGTAGATATGATTCATAAGAAGAACTATCAAAGCTTGTTATGGTTACAGAGTCCACGGCAGATGTTATGGTCGTTGTTCCCAATAGTTTTATTCCGCTACTCGTGGGAATATAATCACTCAGGAAATTTGCTTTAGTTACTTTTTTGGAGGCACTGGAAGCCACGACAGCAAGAACATCTGATGAACCTACTGTCGTGACGGCATCCAGATCTGTGAATTTTTTTTCTGTCATTCTACTACCAATCTAAATCCGTCTTCAGTTATAAAGGCAAAACCGTCTTCAGTTATGTACTCTACTATAGTCGAAGTTTCGGGGTCTCTTTCCAACTGCCTTCTGTTTGAAACCATTATTGATCTTTGTTGTTGAGACCATTTTGGAGTTCGTTGCTTGGGAAACGGTCTGACTATACTTTTGGTTCTCATGTTAACTTCTAAGCCTTTCTCCGGCCCAACGAGCCAAGTTTTTCTTTTTCTTTTCCTCTGTCATTTTTTTCTTTTTCTTCTTGACAAACTTTCCTGCTGTTCTGTTTTTTACTGGTTTCATAGTACCACACCATATTCCCTGTTTCGTTCACGAACTAACGCTAGTAGTTTTTCTCGTTCCTTGTCCCAAATCTCTTGTAGGTGTATAGTATTTACCTTGGGATTATCATTTACCACCCGTGTAATCTGTCCTCTAGGTATCCTAGGTGTATTTTCTTTTGACTTTGGCTTACTTCTTTTGTCTGAGGGAGTGAAAAGTCCTCCTGTCGGGACTTTGAGGGCTGAAGTTCTAGGGGCTGGTCTTCCTTCTGAAATTTCTTTTGGCTTGGCCCCTTTTTGCACATCATGTTTTTGGTACTCCTTGTTTTTGACTTCATCAAGGTCTTCGTTCTCATGCATAAGTAAATCTATTAAATTTTCCAGATCCTCTGCTTCCTCATCAAACCCGTCCCCCTTAAATTCTAGTTCATTTTCCTCCAGAAAACTAGCTATCTGTTCTTCAGTAGCTCCGGGGTTTGCCTGTTTAAAGGACTTAACAAGAAGTTCGCTATAAAGACGGGCTATTTTATTTTTAATACGCTCAAGCTCCAGATTATAACTTGTGTCGGCTAAAGCATTTTCCATAGTAATCATAATATAGCCCTTAATAAAAAGTAGAGGGAGGCCCCAAGACTAGAGCCTCCCCATGACTACTTAGGTAGCGGGAACAACAAACGCTACACCAGCGTCGTCGCGGAGTTCCGCAACGCCATAAAGCGTATCGGCAGTGAATAGATCACCAAGATACTCTTGCTTGTATTGCGTTTGAGACCGAACACCCATTTGCTCCGCATAGCAGAGGGCGTCCTTGTGCATCATGAGACCGACGCGCTGGGCATCGGAATTAATGGACGGGCAGTTTGAAGAAACAAAAACGTCCATACCATAGATGCTACCGATTTTTCCGGTCTTGATTGCTTCGCCGTTACCAATGAACTGTTGTTCAGTGAAACGGTTAATGGCCAGCATATCATTTGCGGCAATCGGAGGAATAACCATGAAACGGTTATCCGAAGGAACATCGGCATTGTCAAGTTTAAGGATCATTTTACGAATACCCGCATCCGTAATGTCCGTAGCGTTTGTGGAGTTACCCGTGTAGAGGGTTGCACCATCACCGCCGATGACTGCCTTTTCCCAAAGTGCTGCTGCCGAACCTCCAACTGTACCGCCCTGGAGTCCTTCGGCGATTGTAAAGAGATCAGTATCAACTTGTGCAGCAAGGGCATATCCAGCATCGTCCGTATAGAAACGGCGAAGAGACTGGAGTGCCTGAACTTCTACGATATCTTCCATGACTACAGAATATTCGTAGTGTTTATTAATGCTTACGTCCACAACGGCGTGAGTATCGCCCTGAAGCGTTACTTGCGTATTTGCGGCTTTCGCATTAGCAGAACCACGGACGGGCTTGGGAATGTGAATAGTATCACCCTTCTTCCCTGCGTGGTTAATTTTAGTTACAAGATTACCAAGTACAAGATTTTTCTTGTACCCCGCAATAACTTCATCCGACCACAATTCGGGAATAAAATTCGCCGCTGTCGTAGTCGTCTGTTGGTTAGTACCCAAAGCCATAATTAGCTCCTTTCTTCTTTATAGGGTTATTTGACTCGCCCCTCTGCATATGCCGCAAGAATTTCGTCCTGCAAAGATTCATAACGCTCAGGGTCAGTTGTTTTAAGTCTGATTAGATCAGCCCTACGGTAGATTTTTTTACCGGATGTGGATTCTGCGGAAGTTCTCGATACGCCCTTTCCTGCCTTCATGGCTTGTTCTCGTTCAACAGCTTTATTTGCTACGGCTTCGCTTGTGTTACTGATTAAGGCTCGTTCTTTCCAGTTACCTATAAGTTCCAAAGCGGAGTCTAGATTATAACCATGTGCCGCTACAAATAGCTGCTTACGTATCGGGCTTTCCTTAACCCACTCCTGAAACTTTTGGTCTTGAACGACCTCAAGATAATCAGGATGTGCCTCTTTCAGTCGTTGAGTTGTAACTTCGACATGTTGTGCCTTTTGTTGCTCTTCGAACTGACGGAACTTTGGATGATTTTCGATGGCTTTACTGACGGCCTTGTCAGGGTCATCAAAAAAATCTAGATCCTCTTCTGGCGGTGCTTCTGTTCCGTTTTGACTAGTGGTAACTTGTTGTTGAAGAATACCGTCCGTAAGTTTACGAAGTTCACCTAGTTCCTGTCCTTTCCTTCCAAGTTCCCGTTCCAAGTTTTCGTAAGAAGAAATAATGTCTTCCACCGACTTGTTCTTAAACTTGTCAGGCAATTCCACTTGCGGTTCTTCTTGAGGTTGTTCCACTTGGGGAGCCTCTTCGATGCTCGCATACTCTGTGCCTTCTTCTGGTTTAACTTCTTCCTGTTCTGCTTCTACAACAACACTATCCATAGTACTAACCTCCGTCCTGTATAAAGATTATGGAGTTAAAATATGTTGGGATTAAAGGTCTAACTCTAATTGATCCAACGCTAGTTTGGTGGTCTCTTCTAAATTTATAATCATATTTAGCATATCCACCTGACCTCTTCGTAAAAAGAGGGTTTTCTCGTCTTCTATCGTCTGTATGTTTTCCAGTGATTCAGCCATATCTTCCAATTCTTTTATAAAGATACCCCAAGCGTCACCCTCAAACAAATCAAGACGTTTCTCAAGAATTTCTTTATCAGTCATTATCTACCCGTTTCAGCCGCCTTGGCCAAATTAAGGATAGTTTCGGACTGCAAGTGTTCTACTTCTGGAATGTTCCTCATTGTTTCTGACTGAACATTCTGTGCGTCCACTTTAAGTTTTTCAATCTTGGCCATCTTTTCTGCAAGATCGACTTGTACTTTAGCCATAGCGGCTTCGGAGTTCTTGTCCTGAGCATCGGACTGTAGCTTGGCTGCATGAGCCATGTCCTTTATTGCTCCGGCCTTCATTTCCTCAATTTCCATTTGCAACTTCATAAGCTCAAGCTGTTGAGCCATTTGTTGAACTTGTTGTGCCTGAGGATCAGGCTGTAGGGTCTGAGCAATCGCGGCCTTCATCTGATCCCTGTCGGACATGGAACTGTTCTCAAAGATGGACATAAGCAACATGGCATGAGGAGGAGATCCCGGTTGTGTCATTGACATCAACTGGATCATCTGGGTCATTTCCAGTTCCTTGGCCATAATACCCATAGAGGAATAGGCCTTAAACTTGTAGTCCCCTGCCGGATAACGATCAGGAGAAAACTGTATGTACCGAAAAGCGGACTTTTCAATTAAGGGAATTAAAAAGTTTTCCTGGAAGTTCATAATGGTACGCTTCTGTCGTTTAATGGAAGCGGCCTGTATCATGGACATTCCGGAAGCCGTAGAATTTCTGGGGTTGGAAAAATTACTGTTGGCACTGTCCATTGCTCCAGTACCCATCTGTACCATCCGTTCCAGTTCACCCGCCTCAGTAAAGGTCGTATTGGATACGGCACCAAAGTTTAAGGGGAACAAGGTTGACCGAGGATCACCATTTGTAAGAATTGTCTTACCGGCTTTTACCTCGAACTTGACACCCCTAGGGAGACGAGTAGCGTCCACACCAAGCATTGGATGTGTCGTGAGGGCCAGAGCATCAATCCTCGCACGTAACTCTGCATCAAGAGCTTTTTGAGGATTATAACCTTTCTCTGCCACACCTCGTCCCCAAAACTTGTTGGGAACACGATCAAGTTGAAAGGCCACAAAGGGACGATCTTCCATTAAGTACGGATTTTCTGCGGCCCTGAGTACAATATGGTCATTAGCAATAACGACAACTGATTCCACAAGTTCATCGTCCTCGTAGTCGAACTCTTCTTCCATAGAGTTGCTACGGTCATTTAAGTATTTCTTTGGAACTCTTCCCCAGTACTCTACAATTTTGACTTTATCTTCACTACCCAAGTCGTTACTGTATTCTTCGTCGTAGCCCAGGTCCATTTTATCAAAGTCACCAAGCGGTTTATCTTCATAAACACCTTCCTTCATTCCCTCCATGATTTCCCATTTGGGCTTAATAACTACCTGAGCAACGCCCAGAGCTTCATCGATTGAAGTGACGCAGGGATCAATTACAAACTCTTTCGGGGTCAATGAGTCCACCTTGACCGACGTAATGACTTTTTCCTGAACCGCAACGTCCGTCGTAAGAGTTCCGGGGATACCTGATTCGACGGGAATTTTTGCCAGTTCGTCCATTACGTTTATCTTTGCGATACCCGTACCATAAATAGCCGCATTAAGAAGAGACTCAACAATTGCGTCCTTGACTTTGCACCTCTTCATGTCCTCTTGTAGAATTGTACGTATCACCGCGATGTCCGTAGGATTTTGATCCGTTACGTCATCACGTATATCAAACCACATGTCTCGACCAAAAATAGCTTCTTCCAGTTCCGCTACGGTGGACTCAATGGCCTGTTGTGTTGCGGGAGAAATAAGTCTGGAGTTTTCAGATTCCCGGTTTTTATCCTCAAAGGACCAGATACCTCTCCAGATTCGATAGTACTCGTCCCATTTTTGCATATAATTAGTATTACGGTGGTCTTCCCACTCTTCGACCTTGTTCATTACCCATGACGCCAGGGATGCCTGAGGGTCTCTGTATACTAAGCTGTCCATAAATTAATACCCCGATACCGTATCTAATGGTTCCCACTCGTCTATCTCTATTGAACTTGCATAGTCAGCTACAGAAACTTGGTCTATGTATGCTAGAGAGTCCAGTAAGTCATCGTGGGATAGTGGACTTGGAAAGTCTAGCATTTGAGAAATAAACTCGTGGTTCCAGTTTGCCTTACGAAATTTAATCTTACCGTGTTCCATACGACCTTGCAGAGCCCAGACTATTCTGTCTTGTTTTCTTTTGCCGCCGTGGGTTACGTCCGTTATGTTTATCCATCTCCCCCTTACTCTCATTTCGTCTTCAATGTAGGGCATAATGGCATTTTTTAACGCACCCGATTCAATTCCTACTGTAGTGGCGTTGACACCTTCGGAAACATCAATAATCTTTTCGGCAGTTTCCTTAATATTCCAACGTCCGTGGTGTATGTCCTTAACTAACCACTCGTCCCCTACGACCTTGACGACTGATATTGCCGTCTCGTCAAGCTTGGAAGACTTTAAACCCCTGCCCTTATCAGCTTTTTCAAAGCCAGCCGGGTCCACCGATACCACATAATGACCGACTTTAGAGGCTGTTTCTTCGTCAAATTCTTCATCGTCCACATACTTGACCCACTCCTCCTGAAAAACTCCTCCCGAAAAGCTTTCAAATGTTGCCTCAAACTCCTGTCGAAAAGCTTGTGTAGACATGGATTTTTTAGCGGTGTTAATTTCGGCTGGGTCCAAAAAAGGATTATCTGTTGAAACAAACTGATAAGACTCCCAATCCTCTGAGTTTTCCGGTAGCTGTGCCTCTAGCCATAACTTATGAAAGTGGTTCTTTCCTGCCGGGGTCCCTATAAATAATGCACCACCCTTAACGTCTGCCAATGTGGGCCTCAGGATCATCTCCCATACTTCTGGCTTCATAGAGGCGTACTCGTCCATGACGACATATGCAAGGCCCACGCCTCTCAGAGTGTCTGGTCTATCTGATCCCTTTAGATATATCTTTCTATCGTTGACCAGAGTAATCGTTGCGGTATTCTCATGTGTGCTTTTGATTACATTCTGACCTACGTCCTTAAGAATAGACCAGAGAATATCTTTCGCCTGTTGAAACGTAGGTGCTACATAGAATACGTCCTTGTCCGGACTCTGTAGTGCCTTAATAATTAATACCCACGCCGCTAAGTAACTTTTACCAAATCTTCTACCGCAACTGGCTACTTTAAATCTCTTGTCGGACTTAAAGATTTGCATTTGAGCATCGTGAAGAGTAACCTTTAAGTCAGTCATTCTTGTCTACTTCTTGAAACTCTGCTTCAAATACTTCCTGTTCCTTGGCTTCTCTTGCCTCTACTGCCTTGACACCTTCAATAATAATATTGACGCCCAGGTCCTGATGTTCGTGTGTTATCTCTACTGCTTTGGAGGTGGGAATAATCCTATCCATGCACATCTTAAGACAGTGCCTGTCCCCCTCCAGTGCCAGTTCTATAACCTTATTGACAATCTCCGGTCCTTTAGTGGACATAAGTTCTCTGGAGAGTTTAGTGTATTTATTAAGCGATCCCTTTGGTCTCCCCGCTGGATTTAACGCTGGCATCCCCTTGTGAAAGTTTGGGTTGCCTCTCTTCCTTTTTACAGCAGGGGGCTGTTGCTCTTCTCCTGTTTCTGGCATTCCTTGCTCCTGACTTTTTCCTACTACGTAGGGAGGCAGACATTATTTCTTACCGCGTTTTTTACTCTTCCTCTTGTTTTTCTTTTTATCCTCATCGTCTCCCTTCTTTTTCTTTTTCTTGGGGGGACGACCTCTTTTACTTCCATAAGTACCGGGACCATAAGGCATGAGACACCTCCAATTTTTCTTTTTATCTAGAATAACCCTGTAATCAGTAGGGCTACGGCAATTCCATTTAATAAAATTAAACTTCTATCGTGCCACCACATTCCAACTAAAAACCAACCAAAAACTCCTATAAGACTAAAATAGATATCAAAGGTATTTTGATTAGTTGTTCTAAATATTATAGCGGCTATCAGAAAGAAACTTGATATCCACTTAACGAACCAGGACTTGTCATAAAGTGGTGTTACTTTTTTCTTTTTTAAAAATGTCATTTCTAAAAAGACCAAACCATTTCTGGTTTGTAACTTAAGAAGTCTTAAGATTCTTAAGTGATTGATTTAAAATGTCTTAAAGGTTAAATTCTTAAAGGTTGTACTTGGAGTTCTTAAGTAGTCTTAAGTTATAACCTCTTAATAGCTATATTATATCATATTTAGAGACTAAAGTCAATAGCTTCTTAAGACTTCTTTGGAAGTACCCCGCCTTTCCCAGGAAGTCAAGCATTAATTTTACTATGAGTTAGTTAATTATGTAATTCTTAGGTGGTCCTGAGGGTCCAAATTGCTTCCCATGTGGGCATGAGGG
>CEUX01052693.1_pt1 | contig 10523 bp, 10 predicted proteins | sample 531361 | NCBI WGS metagenome assembly CEUX01 (sample SAMEA2622736, study PRJEB7988) | marine metagenome | isolation source: saline water (ENVO:00002010), including
CCTGATATTTTAAATGATAAACTTCAAAATATTTTAAGTACTTTAGAACAAAAAGAACAAGGAGCATTGACTATTTTAAACTCTTCACTTGAGGGAATTGCTGGTAAAACCACTGCTTCTGGAAAACCAATTGATTTAGGTATTCCTCAAGAAATCATCTCTCGTATAGAAGGTAATACAGTAGTTCCGTCAACAACTTGGGGAATGAAAGACGGGATTTATAGAAAGTTAAAATAATGGGTATCATTCAAGTAGAAACACCAGAAGGTGTTATTCAAGTAGAAATTGATGGAGAAACTCCGACTCAACAAGAGTTAGACGCTTTGGATGCACAATTTTTTCAACAAAAACCAAAAAAACTTGATCTTGCTACTGCTTCAAGAGAAGAAATACAAGAATATGCTAGAGAAAGAAGAGCAGCAGGTCTTGATCCTGTTACTGGAGAACCCTTATCAGAAGACGAACTTATAAGAACATATAAAGAACCGGGTGTAGATTACGCAACTGGGGTAGATAGTGTTGGTGGGTTTTCCCGTTTTCAATTTGGTAGAATGGATACCAAGGAAGAAAAAGAAAGTTATTTAGATAGTGTTGTAGGTAAAGATGGTTTTAGGTCCGATGCCCTTGGACGATTGCTCCTTACACAAAAGGGAAGAACAAAACTAGGACTTGGAGAAGGTCCAGATATAGCTATAGATGAAGAGGGTTTATCTTTTAGTGATGTAAAAGATTTTATTGGATCTTCTGGTATACCCATTGCTGCCGCCATAGGAACAGGTATTTTAACATCTGGACTTGGATGGCTTGCCGCTATTCCCGCAGTGGCTTTAGCAGGATTTAGTGGTAAATTAATTGATGAAGCTATAGAAACAAATGAAGGTTTACAAAAACAAACTTCTGGTGAAATACTTAGAGATGCTGCCTTTGAGGGTGTTTTTGCTGCAGGTGGAGAAGGTTTTGGAAGAGCTATTTCTGGTTTTTTTGGTAGATTATTAAAAGGTCCAGGTGGCAAAGAAGCAGATGAATTAAGAGCAAATGCTAGAGAACTTATTGATAAAGGATTTAGACCTACAATAGCAGGAGCAACCAATGAATCTTTTAGACCGATTCTAAATAGATTACAGGCTGTTTATGAAGGTGTGTTTCCAAACAAAGCTGCAGCCGAACAAAATTTACGTTTAATTTTAAAAGATATGAAAGATTTAAAATTAGCTGATACGAAAGTATTACAAAGTTTTAAAGGAGTAGTTTCTAAAGATTTAGATGAATATTATAAAAATAATTCTTTAAAGTTATCTGAGGCCACTAAAAAAATAAACTCAGAAATTAATCAAGAAATGAATGCAATATTTAAAAACTTAAAAAAAGAAGATGTAGATATTGTTAATATAGACAAACAAATAAATGCTCAAAGAGCTAACTTTAATGACCTTATGGATCAATTATACGCTAAAGTTGATAAAACTTTGTCTGTAGACACAGCATTAGGATCTTTTGAAGCTGATACGCTACTTCCTATGCGATATGTTTCCATAAAAGGAATTGGACAAACTGTAGATGAAATACTAAATAGAACCATTGTAAGTATTAATCCAAATAATAAGTTAATAAAAAGTATTAAAGAATATCAACAAAGAACACCTGGTGGTGGTGGTGGTGAGATGACTTTTGCAGAGGCTCAAATTTTAAGAAAACAAGCTAATGATGCAACTAGGAACCCAGATTTACTAGATAATCTTACCATGGCAGAATTACAACAAATTAAGTCTTCTATAAATTCTGCATTTGAAGATGCTACTTATAGATTATCTAAATCAGTTGATCCAAGAGCTTCAGAGGCTTTGTCTGTATACAAAAGAACGAATGATCTTTATTCAAAAGGAATGAAAAACTTTGACAATGTAGCTACTCAAGGAATTATTAGATCTGCACAAAAAGGATTTTTTAATAAACAATATATTGTTAATGAATTAATTGATAAAGATAGACCAGAGTTAATTGATCAACTTTTAAAATCTATTAAAGGCATATCAAAAAAAGATTTAGATCCCGATATGCAAAACTTAATTAGAGTAGTTGATGAAACTAAATCAAGAGAAATTTTTAAACAATATGAAACTTTAAAAACTTTTGGAAATATGAACTTAGAACAAGCAAAAAAAGCTTATACTCAAATGGCTAATAAAAGTTCACCTGCTGCTAGAGATTTAAAAGCAGCGATTGATCAAGTAACAGAAATAGCAGAAAGAAGAGCGAGTCTTTTTGGATCCAAAGGTCAAGAAGTAGCTGAACAAGTTAGAATGGCTATAGGTAAAGAGTATTTAAAACAAATGCGTGATCAATCTATTATTGTTGATAAGTTAACTGGAAATCAAGTTGTTGATGGAGTTAAAATGGCCTCTCTTATAAGAAATAGAGGAGAAGCTATTGATAGGCTTTTTGCAGGAAATAAAAAAGATTTAGATGAGTTTGTAGATATTTTGTCTTTAACAAAAGCAAACGTCAATCCTAAACTTACAGAGGATCTTTTAACGGGGGAAAATGCACCAGCTCTAGGTAAAGCTTTAAATAATTATAAAGAGGCTTTAAAAGTAGCAGCACAAGAAGAATCTAATGTTTTACTTAACACTCTTAAAGCAACAGATGATCCAGAAGCTATTGCAAACGCAATTTTTAAAACACCTGATGCTATTCAACAAGCAACCAAAGTTTTATCACCAGAAACTATGGATCTTGCAAGAGATGCCGCCATGGGAAAAATACTAAAACAAATTGGTGCTACTGTAGATGATCAAGGAGTAATTAAACTAACAGATGATTTCGTTGATGCTTTTAATTCTGGTAGATTAGGAAACAAACTTCAAGGTGTTTTAAGAACGTATGGAGATCCAACAATTGATTCTATGTTTGGTAAAGGTGCTGCTGAAGGTTTAACTGGTTTAGCAGAAAACATGGTAAAAGTTTCTAATGCTGCCATTGCAGGTAAAGGTGGATTGGCTGCACCACAAATTGCATTAGGTTTTACACTTGGTAATTTAATTTTTGGAGGTAATTTTTTAAAATTAATTGGAACGGGTGTTGCTTTTAAATTTATGTCAAAAGCTTTAAGAAGTAAAAAAGTTTTAAACATGATGATGGCTCCAACTCAACCAAACAAATTACGTCAGTTTTTAGCAGGTAAGTTAGCAGCAGATGATCCTATTGCACAAGGATTTCAAATCTTTCAAACACTTCTTTCTAACGCTCAATTACAAGGCGGTAGAGGACTTGTAGAAGAAACAAAAGAAGAAGTACAACCTTATATTGAAGAAACAGTAAAGCAGGTTGCACCGAAGGTAAAGGAAATTACATCTGAAGTTGTATCACAACTTCCAAAAGTACAACCCCCTGCACCGGGAACGAGTGCTAGTCTGATTAGTCCAATAACGATACCAGATCCAACGACCTTGGCTCTGGCACAAACATTGCAAAACAGGAGAAGAGCATGAGTTTCAAATTATCGCAAAGAAGTTTAAGTAGATTAGAGGGCGTTCATCCAAGTCTTCTTTCTACTGTCGAAAAAGCCATACAGTTGACTAAGGTGGATTTCGGTTGCTCCTGTGGGGTCCGTACAATCGAGGAACAAAAAGTTCTTTTAGCCAAAGGCGCAAGCACCACAATGAAGTCGAAACATTTGATCCAAGAAGATGGCTATAGTCATGCAGTCGATCTTATCGCTTATCTTGAAGGCAGAGTTTCTTGGGAGTTGAATCTTTATGATGACATTGCAGATGCAATGAAAGAAGCTGCAGATGAACTTGATATTGGTATTGTGTGGGGAGCAGCATGGCACATAAAAGATTTACGAAGTTTTGATGGCACAATGGAAGATGCTATGAATGAATATATTGATTTAAGGCGTAGCCAAGGTAGACGGCCTTTCATCGATGGACCGCATTTTCAAATGTCTGAATAAAATGTGGATGTCCATCATGATACTTTGCGGAAGTTTATATGCACAATCTTGTATGGTCATTACAGGAAACGTATTGTTTCCAAATAAAGAAGCTTGCTTTGAGGATTCAATAAAAAAAGCAAATAAAGCTATTGAATTTCCCACTGTTTTTCAAGCAAAACCTTTCTGCCAAGTTATACCCGGTACTCAAAAAAGTGAAGAAGAAAAGGATACTTAAAATGATAACTAGAATTATGACTTTTTTTAAAGACAAAGGTGAAGGAACAAAGTGGGATTTAGATTATGGTAAGCTAATTATCATTGCGCTTTGTGTTTACATAGCACTAAAAGTCTAACCAACCTCTCCCCAATTATCACCAAGTTCTTGGTCCACTTTACTAGGAACTTTCAAAGGTAAACCTGTTTCCATGATTTCGGTTATTTCTTTAGCTTGTTCTTCAGAATCAATACTAAAGCATAATTCATCATGAACACTTAACAAAGGTAAGTGTCCTTTTTCATAACAATCAAGCATAGCTTTTTTGGTTTGATCTGCGGCACTTCCTTGTATTAATTTATTTAAAGCTTTGTATGTAAAAGCTCTTTTTAGTTTTTGTGGACTATACTCCTCTATGGCTTCCTTATAAGGTAAGGGTCTGTTATAGCCAAAAGTACAAGGTTCCCATAAATCAAATCTGCAACGTCTACCTAGAATGGTTCTAATTCGTCCATGCTTTTGAGCGTAAACAGATATTCTGTTAGCTAATCCTTTTACAAAAGGCACTTTCTCATGATATTGATCAAGTAACTTTTTAGCATCTTCACCCGTTATATCTAGAGTAGAAGCTAACTTTCCTTGACCCATTCCATACATAATGCCTAAGTTTACTGTTTTAGCTTCAGTTCTGGTAATACCCGCCATGTCTGCAACCATCTGATGAAAGTCATCATCTCCTTCGTGATATTTATCCACAACTTTATCAATTAAAGGATGCCTGTCTTCTTGACTTAATTCAGAACAATAATGAACCAATAACCTTGGTTCTTGAGAAGAGTAATCGAAACTTCCCCACTTCTGTCCATATTCGGGTTCAAATAATCCTCTAATAATTTTTTTGATCTCTGGATCTCTAGCCGGGATCTGTTGTAAGTTTGGATTAGAGGAAGAAAATCTACCTGTTACAGTTCCTCCGTCCTCTGACCTTAATTGATGAAATTCACAATGAATCCTATCTTTATGGGCATGATTTATGATACTATCTATAAACGTAGTTTGTGCTTTATTTAACTCCCTCACCTTTAATATCTTAGCAGCTATCGGGTGAGGACAAGATTGTAAATAAGATTTAGTAAAGGATGGCTTATTTGTTTTATCAGTTTTTTCGTAAGGTATTTTGTAGTATTCAAATATTTTGGCTATACTGGTGGATACCCAAGGTTCAAGTTCGATTGATGTTTCTTTTTTAATTTCTAATAAAAGCTTTTGTTCTTTCGATTTAAAATCTTTTTTAGCTAACTCTGCTCTATGGGTATTAACTTTTACACCAGATTCTTTCATGTCTAAAAGAACAGGAAGAAGCTTAGACTCTAGTTCAAAAATAGAATTTATTTGTTGTTTGCCTATTTCAGTTTCAAACTTTCTCCATAGATTTAAAGTTATTCGGGCATCTTGTTCTGCGTAATGACCCACGTATTTAGCTGGTAGTTTCCACAAGTCTTTTTTGGGATCTATACCAAAAGCTTTTGCTGCCGTTCTTAAACCTTTTTCATCTTTAGACATATCCAAGTAATCTCTACCAAGATTATTTAAACTATAACTAAATCTGTTTTCATCAAGAAGAGGAGCAGCTATCATTGTATCTATAATTTTACCTTGAACCGGGATCTTTGCTCTTCGTAACCATCCTAAGTCGTACAAGGCATTGTGCATAATCTTTGGAATGTGAGGAGTAGCCAACTGTGCTTTGAGCCATTCCTTGACTCTACGACCAGAGATATTTCCCCCACCTTCATGTTGAATAGGATAATAACCAGTAAAATCTCCTGCTGCTATGGCAACACCTACAATGAAACCATCATCACGAACCCAACCAGGTCCTTTTGTTAAAAGATTTGGATCACTGGTTTCTAAGTCTACTGCAATATAATCACAATTTCTTAAATCTGGAAACTCATCTGGAGCAACCCAATCAACTTCGGGCATCTCCATTTCATTTTTTAATTCATAGTGTAAAGCACTTTTAAAAAGACTATTCTGCATCCAACTCACCACCAAGTCCTGCATACCCACAAATGTCTATCCATGAATCTTCTTTGCTATCATGCACCAATCGTGCCATTTTCATACCAATCATGCACAAGATAACTTCTTTAACTGTTACCTCTCTACCCATAACCACAGACCATATATCTGCAATCCTTTTGTGATTGAGATAAGCATCACCATAATCTTTTGCTCTATCGCCATTAATAAGAGTTTCTGCTCGTTCTAATATTTCTTCTCTTTTCATATATCGTACCTATACTTTGAACCTGTTTCTATAAGGTGTAATTGTTTTTTTGTTCTTGTTATACCAGTATAAAAAATCCTATGTTCATCATCTGGAAATTGAGTTTCTACACAAGGGTAAGCTGACTCTGTTAATAGCATAATGTTGTCATCTTCACCACCTTTCATAGCATGAATTGTTGATAGTTTTATTCTTGGATTTCTTACATCCTCGCCTTTTCTTATCAAGGCTCTATAATAATGTTGATCGTCTTCGGACATATTAACAACCATAACACCTGGTGTTTCTTTTCTTTCCAGTAATCCATGGTTTAAGACTAGTTCATCATAATCCAAACTTGATTCTGGATCTAAAAAATCTAAAGATTTAGAAAATCCTCGTTTTACTACTGCATTAGATCCTTGTTTGGGAACTATTTTATAAAAATCTTTTATGGCTGCTATGGGAACAGAATCACCGTTTTGTAATGACTCCCATGTTTCTATGCCATCTATATAATTTAAATTAATACTTGGTCTACCAAATCTCTCGTACAAATATCCCTCATCTCTCAATCCAGATGCTATGGAGTTAACTATTTTATTTGTCCTAGCCATCACTGTCCATGAACCTTGATCCATGTTCACATCATACCATTGAGCATAATAATCTATGGTTCCTTCTCTGCTTGTCGGAAACCACTCTTTAGAAAATCTTGTGTCTATTCTTCTAACAACTCTATTTGCAAGTTTATGTACTTCCTTCGGAACTCTATAACTTTGTTTTAAAACTTCTATGTCATTGCATATTTTCATAAACTGATTTACATCCACACCCATCCATCTATGAATGGCTTGATCATCATCTCCTGCATACCAAACTCTTTGTGCAGATTGTTTTAAAATATTAACTTGTTTCCATTGTAATGGTGTTAAGTCTTGTGCTTCATCTACAATTAAAACATCAAGGTTCGGGGCAGTACCTTGATCTACAAATAACTGTATCATGTCTGTAAAATCAAACTTATCGTTTTGTTTTTTATAACTACGATAAACATGATCTACTCTTACAAGCATAGGCCAACTCATCTTATAATCTCTATTATAATTATATTGATCAGATAAACTTACACAACGTAATTTGGCTCTTCCTATCGTTTCTAAATATTTATTACCTTCTCTAACTGAAACAGGTAACATACCATCTTCCATAGAAGTTGCAGTGTTGTTATCAAAAATCATTCCAACCTCTGCACCAATTTTATTAAAATCGTATGCATTTAAAACTTGATCAGTATTCATGCCTAACCACTGAAAACCGATAGAATGTAAAGTTCTAAACCAAGGAACGTCATCCAACGCAAGTCCTAGTTCAGATACAGTGCGTGATTTAGCTTCTTCTATGGCCTTTTTAGAAAACGAAACAAATCCTATCTTTTCGGGAGAAACACCATTCTGTAGTTCATTCTTAACTATCTCAATGAGTCTGTACGTCTTCCCGCATCCCGGTGGTCCAAGCAGGAGTTTCTCATCCATCTGTTTTTTCTCTTGGTCTTTGCTTTAGCCACTCCTCTACTTCTTCTTGAATCCACCTAATAGTAGAATTCTTTTTTGCATCACCAAAATGAACTGGTTTCGGGAAAGAACCCTCTTCCACCCATTTGTATATTGTTGATCGAGAAACACCAAGAATTTCGGTAATCTCTCCTATTTTTATGTATTTGTTAGAAAGGGACATCTTCCTCAAACTCCTCTTCGTTGTTAATAGGTATCTCTACCTCTGCTGATTTAAATTTGGGAACCCACCAAACTCTTATGTTTGTCCAATTCCCATTCTCATCTTTTACCTTGTACATTCCATTACACACATTTCCATCATTCATATCTTTTAATCTTTGTTGGATTTGTGGACGATTGTATAAAGTAAAACCTCGCTGTTTTAAAAACTCTTGAAGACCCTTCATAGTGAAGTAAGTCTTATCATCTTCTGTCCAAGGTTTTCCTACTGCGAGTTCTTCTGCAAACTTTGCTCTGATTCTACTCATGCAAAAAGTTTCCAAAAGTTCTTTAAACTGACCAAAGCCAGTTAATTCTTCTGATACTTCTATTTCTGTAGCATTGTTTAAAAGATCATTTACAATTGGTTGCCAATCTCCCGATTTAGTTAAAGGTGGCATAAAATTAATTTGTTCCATACAAGCACGTTGAAACTGTATAGGCATTTGTAATTGCTCTGTAGTCAATTCAAGTCTTTTACCATCTACATCTAAGAAATATAATCTTGGATCAGATAAAAGAATAGTAAGACCACCTATTTCAGGAGATGCTTCAGAAGTTCCCACACCAAACTGTCGGGTCATACATAGCGATTTGTTGCAATGGCTCACTAATGGTTCGGCTTTGCACGTATAAAAATATTCTTTCTTATCTAGCTGACCTTGTAAAGTTACGATATCAGATGCTGGTAAAGGTGGAAGACAGTATTTTTGGTTCATTTCTTCCAGTTTTTCCTTCCAAGAGTCGGGAAACTTACGCTTTACGTAAATACCACAATTAAACATGACATTGTTCCTCGTTCCTTCGGGAATACCCATTAACAGAAACATCTGCAAACAAGGTGGAGCATCTTTGAATTGTTCTCTCTGTGTGCCGAAATCTATTTTTTCCAAATCGGCCAAAGAAACTTTTGACTTGTCAATTTCATTTAAGAATTCCTCTAAAGTTAAATCATCACCTTTTTTATCTATCGCATATCGAATTGTATTATTCGCATCAAAGTATGGAAGATTAATAAAATTACCTACATCACCTCGTTCAAATAAAATCTCATCTTGTTTCGGGAATATCTCACAACCCGAATAACCTAATGCTGCAGAGATCTCTCCCAAATAATCTCGAACCTCTGCCGCCCTTGTTGCTTCCTTCATAAATAAAAATAAATGTGCCCCACCAGATTTTGATCTGCAAACAACCAATGGTAGCTTTAACTTCTCACACTTTTTCCTAATTTCAACATGATCTATTGGATAAGTATCAATATCTAAAACACCAAAGTAACAATTGTTATCTTTGTTAATCGGAATAGAACCAATGCCTTTTTTACCATCCAAATGATCTTGGATAAGTTCTTTAGTCAATGGTTGTTTAACAATAAAACTTTTTGCTTCAGTTTTACCGTTTCTTCTTTTATTACCAATTTCAGTTTGTCCATGAGCAAAATCAGAACCTTTGAATGCCAACATAAACCTATCGGTTAAATTCATAACTTCTCCAAAAGATAGGGGATGCACCCATGGAGAAAAGCACATCCCCTAACAGATTAAAATGGTACTTGTTCAGTTTCGTTGTCAGAGCCATGATCTTCTTCCACGGCTTTAGCTGCACCAGACTTTACAGAATTACGAAAGCTTATTGCTTCCGAAAACAAGTTTTTATCATCTACTTGTTTTACCATTTCAACACTCCAGTTATACCAACTACCTTTATCGTTGCTTTCTTCTGTAGTCTTTAAAGACCACACTGTTGCAAACAAGGCAGGAGTTTTTAACTGACCTTTCGGATCTTTTATTTTCAACATAGCAATTTGTGTTTTCCAACGTCTAGATACTTTTAGTTGCGTTGATTTCATATCCACAATCACTGGTTGAAACATACCATCCTCACCTAATAACAAACAAAAATGTTGATCAGATTTAACTAACTCATTGCCATTAGGTAATATTTCACTAGCACCCACTCTTTGAGTTTTGGAAATGTCTGGGTTATTTATCTCAACCTCTCCCACAAATCCTCCTCCTTCGGCTCTAGGTACAAACTCAAAATATTTGGTTTGCTGAAAACAAGGAACAACGTGTATTCCTTTTTCTCCTTCCCAATACTGTCCTGTAACAGTATTGAAAACATCACCTGCACTTGCGTTCTTAATAAATGCAGGATCATTCTTTTTTACTTGTGGTGATAATGCCTGGATTACCCTCACAAAAGGAATTTGCAGTTCAGATGTATCATAATCAACACCTTCCCCCGCAGTTGCAAATATATCATCCATAATATTTGCAGGTAAGTTTGCTTGACTAGCCATTATGTTTTTCTCCTTTTTAC
>CEUX01018411.1_pt1 | contig 10510 bp, 9 predicted proteins | sample 531361 | NCBI WGS metagenome assembly CEUX01 (sample SAMEA2622736, study PRJEB7988) | marine metagenome | isolation source: saline water (ENVO:00002010), including
GCAATGGACTTTGCAAAGAAACATAAACTCGTTGCAATGAAAGACGAAAAGGGAAATCCCCTCTATGCAAAAGAATCCGTTGAACTGGATGAACGCTACGATAAACCTGTGAAATTTGTATACAGGGCAAAAAATGTTAAAGCAATGCGGGAACTGTCAGACATTGCCGCTGATGAAATGCCCAACAAGGTAAAGCAGGGATTTTTTAGTGTTGAAGGTAACCCCAAGTCCAAAACTTTGGCAGTCACTTTCAATAGCGAATATGACAGAGAGCAATTCGAAGATGAATATAAGGAAGAATTGAAAAGACTGACAGTCAGAGAATCCGTTGAACTGGATGAGGGCAAAACTGAATTTGCTGTCGTTGCTAAAGCAAGTGGTATGTTAATCAAAGCATTCCCCAAAGAAGAACACGCACGAATGTATATCAAAAATCAATATAGCCAGAGAAAGAATCTAAAGGGAAATCTCGGAATTATTGAAGTTCCAAAATCTAGGGCGCCTGGTAACAATATGAAGAAGCACGGAGAAATTGAAGTTGTGAAAGAATTTGTTGAAATTAATGAAGGTAGTGCTTGGGATGCAATTCTTCGTATCAAAGACCAGAAACAAGCCGAAAAGGTTCACGGTTTGTTGGTTGATATGCAGACTGCTAAACTATTATGCGATGTGATGTACGCACTCAACAAAGGTAACCAAAAGAAGTTTATGGCTGCCATTGATAAGAATGCTATGGGATTAAAGAAGATGGTTGATTTCGCCTGGAAACAGGTTAAATAAAAAAGCGGGGTCTTCCCCGCTTCATGTGTTCTTAAAGTTTTCTTTTAATCTGTTGGCACAGATATTTATGGTGTATAAATAGAGTGTGGCAGATAAATATTCTAACTTTGTTTAAAAAAAATTGACTATATGATAATGTGAGGTAAAATAGAGTAAATTATGATTGTGAGCAAAAAGTATAAACATATTGATTTGGAATCGGCGTTTGATGACTTACCTGTTGAACAGAAGTCAGGACTTCGTTACTATAAATCACCCAATCAAAAATGGCTTCCTAGTGTGACCACTGTGACTGGATGGAGTAAGCGTGATTTCTTTAAAGAATGGCAACAGAATCCAGACAATCGAAGAGAATCAAAAAGATGTTTGAAGAGAGGAAATCAACTTCATACTCTTATTGAGGATTATCTAAATAACACTGAAGATTTTTGGGGCGATAAAGACCCAGTGAATGTAGAACTCTTTAAACAACTGCAACCAGAACTACATCGCATCGACAACATCTATGCACAAGAAGTTCCCCTCTGGTCAGAAAATGTTGGATTGGCTGGTAGAGTAGATTGCATTGGTGAGTTTGATGGTCAACTTTCTATCATTGACTTCAAAGGTAGCACAAAACCAAAAAAAGAAGAATGGATACAAAATTACTTTCATCAAGCAACAGCATATGCTATAATGTTTCAAGAAAAGACTGGTATAGCAGTGGAGAATATTGTTATACTTGTTGCAGTTGAAAATGGTACAAATCAGGTATTTGTAAAAAAACCAATCGAGTATGTAAAGGGACTCTACAAGGACATCAAATTATTTTACGAGGATAACCAATGAATCTAGGAATGATTTCAAAATATGTTAAAGCAAAATGGTCAAAAGGTCTAACCGAAAAGAAGGTTGATGTCACAACAAAAGATATCAGACTTCTAAGTTGCTTTGGTAATGGTCAAGACATACCAGTATGTGGTGGTCTTCGTCCTTCAGAGAGAAAGATGGGTAAGTTCTTTTGTGGTGAGTGTGGTTGTGGTGATAAGATGTCCACTTGGTTAAATGGAACGGATGAAGAGTATACCAAACTTGACCATCCCTATCTTTCTTGTCCTAGAAAGATGCCAGGATTTAGTGACTTTGAACCTGCTACTGACGATGATAATGTTGGTATGGAAAGAAAGAGGACTATCATCGAAATGTTGGGGAAAGAAGTCATAGAAAACAAAGACTTAATTAAACCAGAAAAGAAACCAGAACCAAAATCAACACCCGAAATGCCAAAAGAAGAAGTTAAAGGGTGTAGGAGTTGTGCAGAAAAAGCAAAAGTTAGAAATGAATTAATTGAGAAGTTAAGAGAAGAAAAAGGACTAGAACCAGACTTCAAGAATGCTCGTTATATGACTGAGTTTAATAAACTATGGGAAAGTGACCCAAGAGTTATTGCGGCAGAAGAAGAGAGAAAAAAAGAACCTTGTCCCAAATGCAAAAGAAACGAAATCTTTAATAAGATAAAGACACGACTTGTTGCAGAAGGTCAACTTGAGGGTGAAGAGTTAATTAAGAAGGCACACGAATTAACAAGCAAACAAATTTATGAAGACGCACAAAGAGAAGCAGAATAATTAAGTTCTGTTGTAGTAAGTCACATGAATTGATGGTGCATATGTTGGCATCTTTATAGCAGACACATCACTTATTCCCAAAGGACCAATACCATTCTCTGCTTCGGAGGAATGGAAACTAACAAAAATTCTGTTCTTTTCCGTTGTTGCTCCTGCTTCAAAGGTATGGTCATCTCTAAGTTTTATCATAAATCGTAACTTATTGTTATAATAAGTTTGTGCATCTGTTAGTGCTTCTGTCACATCAAAATCTAATACCTTATTTGCTCTAACTGAGTGGTTTCCACTCTTTGAAGCGGTGAATCCTGTGTAAAGATTATCTGAATATGAATCTTGGTCTGAACCAACAGGACCACCACTATAATCTACCCATCCAGTCGCACCACCAATTCCTGTATTGGAATGTTCAGCAGTAGAACCAGTATATCCTAGTCCTTGATATTCCCATCTTTTTGTTCCGTGTGTTCCACCTTGTGTTACAAGAAAAGTACCAATACCACTAGTTACTCCACAAACAAACCCAGGCGAACAACCTGTTGCGGTATTAGTAAAGTCATATTCCCACCAAGTTGCATTTGATGTCATTTTATCAGAGTGAGCGTGTCCATATATAGAACCACCAGTAAAGTCCGTTACATCAATTATGTTTACACCTGATGCACTAGCCAGTGCATCACTAATATTACCAGATTCACCTCCTAGGTCCATTGTAAGTGTAATTTTAGTTTGACTTGAACCTTGTTTCGCAGTAATACCCAAGTCGTGGCCTGATTGACCATTTCCCTCCGAGGCATATATGAAGCGACCAGCGGCAACACCATTAATAGCATTGATAATAAAATCTGCCACCATGTCATCGTTTTCAGATGCGTCAAAAGTTCCAATTGTAATTGTGTTAGCCGCTGCCGTTGCTTGAGTACCATCATCTTTGTCTTCATCAAGTAAAATTGTAACAGCCGTACCACCTAAACCACCCGCAGAGGTTGGTATCGATATCGTAAACGAAGCGTCCGCGTTGCTAGTGGTGTATCCAGATGTATCAATTGCGTCTACTGCTGTTGCAGATGCATTACCACCCGTGTTACCAGTTAAGCCTGGATGGACTCTATGCAAATCAAAAGCAAATTCTGAATCTTGTCTGATGGTTTTTGATTTATAGTAAGTTAATCTTAGTGTTGCACTTTCAATTAAATCACCTGCTGTAATGCCAGCATCGTCCAAATCAAATTCAAGCAAACTCCTTGCAATATAATTTCCACTCGCACCTGCACCATCAAAAGGACAGAACATAGGTATCACATTTGCAAGTGTCCAATATCCGTGAGTAGCACCGTGTGGAACTATTCTATCAAAATTACCACTACCATCATACCCCACCACTAATGCGGGATTTGATGGCATTTTTCTGTTTGGGTTTTCTCTATTAATGGAGCAGTCGTGTTTAGGTGTAATTCTTTTGTGTACTTTAGAACTATAAATGTCACCTTCAGGACCTTGGGTTATACCAACAGCGTCCTCATGTAGAGAATGCTTGAGTCCCTTTTTTAACTGACTTCTTCCCATTTATTAACTACCAATGAATTTAATTTTAGCGGCAGAGTTATCTGATGCAATCATTACCCAATGAGTGTTTTCTACTTCTAGGAATACAGATTCGAATTCCCTTAGAGGATAACCTATTCCCGCGGCACCACTTAAACCAACTGGTGTTGACCCACCACCGACATAAACATATTCTGCGGAACTACCTGTAGCAAACGCTTGAATTCGTACACCACTTGTTAGTCCCCAAGAACCAAGACTCACTCCTAGATGCAAACCAGTACCAATGTAACCACTAGTAATTCCGTTTGGCATATTTACATCAATCTTGCCACCGTTTAGAGTAACACCACCACTAATACCAATAAAGTTTCTGTGGTCGATAGCAACTGTACCAGTTACACCCAAGGAAGATGCACCACTTGCTCCATATACTTGTAGATAATCAGAACCCTTTGACTGAACATTCACATGACCAGTAACACCAACAGCAGTCAATCCAGTACCGTAGATACCGATACCGCCAGATGTTTCTCCTGCTCTTATATTAAACCAACCATCACCAGTAACAACACCTGTTATACTAACAGGACTTCCACCAGTACCATATACTGCAATGTTAGACCAAACTGGGTCATTCGTAATACCAACAATCAAGTCCTGAACAATTGCGTTGACTGTAAGACCAGTACTACTTGCAATATAAACCATCATTGCAGTACTACCTGCAACAGCAGTCATACCTGTGTTCATATTATTGATTGCTTTACCAACCACTGATGCAGGTGTAAGAGCAACAGGATAACCATTTTCGTATGTTGCTACATCCCATGTTGACCCTGCATTAGAGAATCCTAGACCCATTAACTGAAAGTGGCCTGGTTGTCCGTTTGAATCTAGTCCACTCTCATAATGTGACCTGATAATGGTAGATTGTCCGTTTGCCAGAATATTGACATTATTATCTGATGGCATATTAAAAACTCCTTGGGTTCTTATAGTTTAATTACTCTAATATGTATAAATAATCTTGTATCATCTCCGATTTATGATATCATTATTTGCAAAGGAAAAGATTATGATTTTCGATGACACGAACAATTTCTCCTCGGATGTAGAACATTATGTTAAAAAGAATGGTGGGGGGTATATAGAAGCCATTCTTGAATTGTGTGAAACTAATAATATTGAACCACAGGTGGCAGCAAAATTTTTAACCCAACCAATTATCGAGAAAATTCAGACAGAAGGAGAGGACTCAAATCTCCTCCCCAAAGGGGCAAGATTGCCCATATGAATGGGTATAATGCTTTCTGTATTTATCTAGGTCTGAAACTCCACTTCACTAGAGATTCCTATGACTATTTTAAGTTCAACGGAAAAACTAAATCTTCAGTGAAGGTATACGAGAACAGAAAAGACCGATTCTTCTTCGACAAAATTGCCAAAAAGAAAGGTAAGGATGTCTTTGGTTTTCTTGTGTCCAATTTTGTAGAGAGAGGGGACTTCTGGATTGGAGAATTATTCGATGATGAAGCAGAGCAAATCTTCACAGAATGGAAACGCCGAATACAATCCCTCACAATGGTCTTCACAGAAGATATTGGAAAAATTTTAAAAGAAATGTCAAGTTCTGATATGCATTTTGACGATATATTTATATCAGAGGATGGGATGCACCCGCCACTTATGAGATTCGTATTGAGAGATGATATCAGCGTGGAGACATTCATTATAATGAATAAGATTCTAGGCTTTTTTAAACAGTTCGACAATGATATGGATGATGACCTACTATGGGACGAACTAAAAAGAAAGTGCCAAAAATACGAACCATTTGTGGCGATTAAAGATACAACAAAACACCGAAAAATACTAGCAGAAAAAGTTCAAGATTATGTTTGACTTTCCTGCTACATACTCTATAATTCTAATAAGTCGATAACCCGTACACATCGTACACAAAACAAGGAGAAACACTATGGGTTTCAATGATATGAAGAAGAAGTCACAAGGTGGCTTCGGTAAACTAACTGAAGAAATGAACAAGTTGACCACCAAGAGTTCCGACTCTTATAAGGACGACCGATTCTGGAAGCCAGAACTCGACAAGTCCAGTAACGGCTATGCCGTGATTCGATTCCTTCCCGCAGTTGATGGAGAAGACATTCCTTGGGCGCGTCTTTTCTCTCACGGTTTCAAGGGTCCTGGCGGATGGTACATCGAAAACTCTCGCACCACTCTTGGTGAGAAGGACCCAGTTTCAGAGATGAACACTCAACTCTGGAACAGCGGCGTTGAAAGCGATAAGGACATCGCTCGCAACCGAAAGCGCCGTCTCAATTACATCTCAAACATTCTTATAGTGAGCGACCCTGCAAATCCTCAGAATGAGGGCAAGGTTTTCCTATACAAGTATGGAAAGAAAATCTTCGATAAGATTAACGAAGCAATGAATCCAGAGTTTGATGATGAAACCCCAGTGAATCCTTTTGATTTTTGGGAAGGTGCGAACTTCAAGTTGAAGGTTCGTAAGGTTGCAGGATTTATCAACTATGATAAGTCAGAGTTTGAGTCCGCCTCTGCTGTTTATGATGGTGATGATGCGAAGTTGGAAGAACTTTGGAAGACACAATATGCTCTTTCAGAATTCACTGACCCAAGTAACTTCAAGTCATACGACGAACTTAAGACAAAGTTGAACCAAGTAGTAGGTAATGACATTCGAAGCACAGCAAGTAATGACTTTTCCCGTGCAGAGGATACAAACTCTCCCCCCAAGTCTGATGTATCATCGTCATCAGCCGCTGAAGAACCCGTCGAAGTAGAGGATGGTGAGTCCGGCGATGCCCTCTCATATTTTGAGAAGTTGGCAAACGAAGGTTAATATAACCTCGTAAAAACCGATGAGGAAAGGGGACTCCTTCGGGAGTCCCTTTTCTATTATCTTCTTGATGTTGCTATTGCATTTAGTGTGTTGTCTTCGTTTCTTGAATTGATTGGTAGACTAAAGTGTTGTGAGTTTTTCACGACGCTGTTTGAATTAGAAACCATATTCGGTGCTGGTCCACCTGCCATCGCTAACTCATTCATTCGTCCTTCAGCACTAAGACCGATATTCATCTGTTGATTCTGAGCAAGTGGATTTGTTGCTTGATTCAATTCAACTACACTTTTTGCTAAATTAGACAAAGCCTTTGCGAAGACATTGATGGCTCTTGCTTTCTTTCCAAGTTTGTCGGGGTCCATAAGGTTGCGTCCCCATTCAAGGACATGTCCCAACCAATCCCATATCCGAGCGGAATCAGTGTCGAGGTACTTTTGTCCGAGTGCAAGAATGGGCATCATTCCGTCTGCAAATGATTTCATATTAATTCTACTTAGGTTGTAGAATGCTTGCATTCTATCCTCTTCACCGAGTTCATCTGCAATTTCAGCAAGAATGTATATCGCATTTTCTGCACCGTCAGTATCTACTTCGATTCCACCAAATCTTCGTAGTGACCTTGATATGTTATCAATTAATTTTGGAACTTTCTCCAATGAGCCGGGGTCCATTGTTGACAACGCCGCTATAATTTCTAGTGCAGTTGGTGGGTCACCACCTCCGAATAAACTGAGGAATCCTCCGATGATATTACCCACCGCACCAAGAATTTTTCCTCCTGCTTCAGCGGCAGCAAATGCTACGATAGCGAGCGAAAGACCTCCGATTGCAAGAGCAGTTTTTCCTATACCTGCCGCAAGTCCTGCCGAACCAAACCTTTCAAATGTATCAGCAGTTCCAGTGATTACCTTTGTTACTGCATCACCAATAGCAGTCACAATTCCCACAATAACATCACCAACTGCTTCAATTGGTCTTACAATTAAATCTGTAATAGAATTAATGATTGGCACCATAGACTGAATGAATGTAGTAAATACTTTTCCAACAGTATCTAATATCTTGATAACAATATCACCAAGTTTTGTCACTACAGTCATTATTACTTCTGCAATTTTAAGGAATGGTTTTGCAATTACCTTGGCAAACCTAATCATCAGTTCACCAATTACTTCAATTGCAGGTATGGCAATATCTGCGGCTTTAGCAAATTCTTGCATTGCTTTACCAAGTACCCACATTGCACCTGCAACAACCAATAACGCAACAGCACCCAATAGAAGTGCAACTGCACCAACACCTGTCATCATTAACGCACCAAGTGCCGCAAGTGTACCCACCAAGAGAAGTATCGAAACTGCGGCAACTCCCACCGCTTTCCAACTTACCTTAGTAAATTCTACCATTGCTTTGGCGAATATGAAAATACTGCCTGCAACTATACCAAGTGCTATCGCTCCGAGTAGAACATTTTTCTTACCAAAGTATCCAATACCTCTGGCAAGTTCTTTCATTACATCTCCAATTCCCTTTGCTATAGATGTAATGACATCCATAACTGTCTTGAAGATGGTTTTAATTATATCAATGATACCCTTAAATACATTTTTAATTGTATCAATGAGTTTTGTAAGGAAACCACCAGTTTTCTTGGATGATTTCATTATGGTTTTTTGTTGTGTATCTGTAGACTTGAAGAATTTAGAAATACCCGCAGTCCATTTCTTCGGCATTATAAAACCAACTGCTTTGCTAATTCCTGATGATGCAAGTGATACAACTGCCTTTAATGGTGACAAAATGAACGAAGCGGCTTTTGCAATCCATTGTCCTTGGAGAGCAGCCATAAGACCACTACCAATTGCAGAGACAATAGTACCAAGGATTCCTTTTTTCTTTCCACCACCTGCAACTATTTTTCCACCTTTACCTGCTCGAAGACTTTCGTCGTGTCTTCTTTCCGCTTCGCGTGCCGCTTCTGCATCTTCCTCTTTTGCATCAAGGATACTTTCGGTTTGTACATCTTGGAGGTCTAGCAATTCTCGGAAGTAATAATTTTGTTCCTGTAAGGAAGCAATCATTGCATCTTGACCTTGGGTGAACGCGGCAAGCATAGGAACACCTTCCGCCCTGTTCGCTGCCGCATCTAATCCTGCTTGTCTGGCTTGGTCTACTTGACCACCTTGTGCAGAAATCATTTTTGCTTGTTGTTCTGCTGTCTTCTTTGCTTTACGCCTTCGAATCATTCCGCCGGCAACTTTACCAAGTATACCACCACCAAGAATATTCTCTGCAAACTTGTCCAAAGAAGGAAGTGATTCAGCAATAGATTGCGTCAACATAGTACCAAAGGTATCGATTTTTTCGAGTCCGTGAGTAGCAGTTGCTGTCATAAACTCAATGCGTTTTGCTTCTTCTTCCTCTAAAGTAGCAAATGATTCTTCACGCATTGCGTGAAGTTGAGCAATAATTTCCACTGCTTCACTGTGGTCAGCCTTCCGCAACTTCTCCATAAGTGCGCCAACACGCTGTTCCATCATCTTCCCTGTTTCGGATTTCATCTCATCCATACTGGCGATACCCGCATTCATATTGCGAATATTTGTATCCGTAATGGAATTGATATCATACTGTAATCGCTCAGACCACTTAAGTGTTTCTTTCATTGAACCTGTAAGGTCTTTTCCGAAACCTGCGAGAGAATCTTTTTGAAGGTCTAAAAAGTCACTCATACCCAAAGAAATATCACCGACATTATTTACATACTCCTTAAACTCAACACTCATGTTACTAAAGGACTTGTCAATGGCATTTAAGTTATCTTCAAACTTATTTACTCTCTTAACAAGGTCTTTAATATCTTTCTGCTGTGCAGGCATATTATTTTTGTCGGGTTTCTTTGCCATATGTTATCTTCTTGATGCAGACTTCATTTGTTGATTCTCCTGAGAAATTCTTTTGTTCTCTTCTTCAATGTGTTGATTGAGGAGGCCTACATAGACATCTCTTTCCCAAGGCATCATCCCTTCAATCTCGGTCAAACTCCAATTATGATGTTGCATCATAGCGAAGTTTGTTTTAATCATATTAATCAAGTTGTTGTGAGAGAGGCCGAGTCGAAAAAATCCTGAAGTCCTGTGATGGACATTTCATTCTTCTTCTTGCATCGGGGACAAGTGAAATTGATGTCGTGCTTCAACTTCGGCATATTCTCAAAGAATTTTGAAATCTTTTTAAATTGTTCCTGCGGTAAGTTCTCCATAAATTCGTTTACTTCTTCGATTGTAAAATCCTTATATACTTGCTCTTCGTCGTAGATTGATTCTACACAATTTGCAAGTAGTGCAAAGATTGACTCTGTGTTTTCATTCTCTGGTTGAAGATTTGCATCACTCATCACACTTAGTGTTGGATATTTCATAATTACACCAACTTCACTTGTTAGTTGGATTTTGAAATCTTGTTTTTCCTCTGGATATTGAACCTTCACATCAGGAAGATTAATTTTAGTTCCAAATTCTTCAGAACAGTGTTGACACTTGAGAGTCACCTGAGATACCTCATCAACAGATTTGATTCTTAATTGTAAGAACAAATATTCAATATCAAACATTGGAAGGTCTTCTACATTGAGTTTACCTTCAGTGCAGTTTAAAATAATCTGCTTCAATGTTTGTGCGATTGCTGTTTGATT
>CEUX01104716.1_pt1 | contig 10491 bp, 14 predicted proteins | sample 531361 | NCBI WGS metagenome assembly CEUX01 (sample SAMEA2622736, study PRJEB7988) | marine metagenome | isolation source: saline water (ENVO:00002010), including
AGGAAAACGATACTACGGTGGCGTTAAAGCAATATTAGAAAAAAGAAAAGGTATGCCTAGTTACATCAACACAAAGGGTGAATGGGTCAACAAGTACGGACTTTTTCCATACAACTACACAGCGCGTAAAATAGTAGAGTATGACCTTGACTATGTGGTTCTAGTAGAGGGTCCAAGAGATCCGCTTAGACTGTTAGCCAATGGTATTCCATCTCTAGCTATCTTAGGTGTAAACAACTTAACGGAACGAAAGTTAGAACTTGTTATAAACATGGGAATAAGTACTATATACATACTAAGCGATAATGACAAAGGTGGTAGAATTATGCGGAAGAGTATCAAACGTCTTGCAAAAGGAAAAATAAAAGTAAGTGCGTTCAAGCTACCTGAAGAAAAAGATAAGAAAGGAAAACTAAAGAAGATGGATCCAGACAGTGCTCCGCAGAAAATAATAAATGAACTAAGAAAGACATTGAAGAGAAGTCACGGAGTTTTCCCAAGAAACAAAAAAGCTTTAGTTAAAGATTCAAACTCGGACCGTAAAAAAAGGTAGCCGTTAGAAGCTACCTTTTGGTCTCTCTACTTTAACTATTTAACAACTCGGCACATAAACTTTTAATGCTCGCATCTGAACATTCAGCGGTAATATATTCCAGGTCTTTAGGAGTCAAGGAAACTGTATTTTGACGAATAGTTCTAAGAATCCCCTGCACACTCTCATCCGACTCTGCTCTAGAAACAATAGAAAGAGCTACATCAGAAACATCTAACGAATTAACATTAGATGACACCTTACCTAAGCCAATTTCCAAAGTATCACCATCATCAGTGTTATCTGTATTAAGATAATCTGCTGAAAAGATTGCGGCAAATTCATCTAACACTGATTGGTCTTTGTAAACATCAGCTGCACCTGACAAGCCTTTTGCTTTTTGTTCGTCTGTTGCAGTTGCAGCCACAATAGCAATCAAGCCTTTATTCAATAAATCACGGAAGTTTGGACTACGCACAATGACAGATCTAGGTGCTTTCGTCGTAAGGTCGATCGGAATCCACGTAGCTGGAATCTTCATTGCGGTAAGATTACCGCTTTCAGAGGTAACGCTCAAGTGGAGGGCAATTTGCTGGTTTCGGCCATTTTCAGACACGTTAGAGGTATTTACAACATACAAAGGAGCTGCTTCATTTGTAGCAGTCATTTCTGAGTATGTGGTTAGCGATATTTTGATTAATTTCATTGGGCTAGCCTTAATATGATTTCGTGGTGAATAATTTTGAATTTTCTAGGGGTTAAATCTAGTAACGTGTTCAAATTAATCACATCAACTCTATTTTTCATTTCAGTATTCAAGAAACGCTGATAACATTCCTCATCTACCAAGTAAGGCAACATCCAAGGCAATACAGACAGTTCTGGTACATTTAAAGGGTAGGCATTCAAAAGTTCTTCTACTTTTTGAGGCAATTCTTGGGAAATCAGCTTAGGCTCAAACTCTTGAATTATGTATTGAATATACTCGCTTAGTATTATAATGCTCTCTACCCGCGCTAAACTCTTACGCCGTTCGTTAAATACTTGCCTTGAATCTAGGTCTGGGCATTTGTAAAACCCAAGTTCTGAGTCTGTAATACCTTTACTTGATTCGCGTCGATCTAAAGCCATACACCTACGTTCAGTTCTAGATGTCCAAAACTGACAAGTTTTTATCGGGCACTTGCGATAAAATCTAAAGTCTTCCTGTTCAGGACAGCCATATACCATAGTTACATCAATTTTCTTTACCTTTTTGCTTTTACGTTTACGTTTCTTATTTAGGGAAGCCATAACAAAACCTTTCATACAAACATAGGTATATTTACAGTTTTAATAAGTTAAGTTAGGAGCTTTTAGAAAATCTTCTACAAATTCATGGAAATCATTTGTTTTGAAATATTCAAAATCTGTAAGCCCTAAAACTTTATGTGCTCGATAGATTCCGATGAGTACAGCATCGAGTTCGTGTTCTGTCTTATCAGTGATAACACGTTTCAATGCGTATTTCTTATAAACATCATCCAGCTTCATATCGTTGATTGCATTGATCCTATTTTTCCACGTGCTGGCTAATATAAAGGTAGGATCAAGTTTTTTGAAAATATACGCCAGCTGACCCAACATGAAGCCGATTGCTTCGATTGTCTTGCCTTTCAAACCACGGCTTTGGAACCGTTCAAAACATACAGCATCTAGCGTTTTTGCTTGCTTAGATATTTTTCTTATCCTTTTTCTAAAAACAGCTAAGCTCTGGTCTACATTTTTGGTAAGGTCTTGTAGTGTATCTTTTAACATACATGTACCAATAATTTTTATTTTCTTTATCCTAGTTTTGTTATATTCTATTTCCACAATAGAGCAGGCAAAATTTTCTGTTCCAGGGTCGCAGGAAAACACAGTAAGCTTTGGCATTTATTTATCCTTTTTTAATTCTTGTAAAAGTTCCAATAGCAAAGCTCGGTCTTTGGCAGCTTCTTCAAGTGAACGGTTTAGGTTGTATTGTAAAACTTTAATAGCCTCACGGTCTTTGGCACTCAATTCTTCTAGCCTTTTTACTTGATCCAAGGCTTTTTTAGTTTCAGTATTCATTGAAGTAAGAGCAATCTCTGTTCGCTTTGCCAGATCTTCCTGCTGTTTAGCTAAAACATTTACTACTGCGCGATGTGCGTCTGAATAAGCTTGTACAGTCATACTAGTTGAGTTTTGAGTTTGGTTTGCTAAATCTCTATAGAGTTGGCGCTGGCTCTGGTTAAAAACTTTTAATTCTTCGCCTAATTCTTTACGTGTCAAAGGTTTGACCGTCTCTACAGCTACTACACGTTGGGTTAAGTCTGATATTTTATTTTGCTGGTCATTGACCTTATCCAAAGCAAAGGACGCTGCGGTATACATCAAAGATCCTAGTGCTGTTACCAACACAGAGATTACTCCAATGAGTAACGGTTTTCCTTTTTTGAAATTTTTACCATCTAACAAGTTATTGAGCATAGTTACCTCCTTTTGGAGTTAAATTAAAAGTATATTAATTTATATTATAAATAAAGGAGAACGTATGGCCAGATTTATTAGACATGGCGGCAGAGGTACACCCAGAAAAGGGTTTAGAAATAGTACATATAAAGCTGCTCAGAAACGCATACATGAAGCAGTGAAACCGATGCACCGTAAAAACGAAAACGCATTGAAAGTAGAGGGATTGGAAATTCTTCTATTTAAGCAGACAAGTCAAGCATACGGACGACCTTGTACTTGCTCATCTTTTGCATATTCCGCAGATGAAGATTCACCACTTCTAGCGGATGATGGTTTGAGAGAAAGTGTCCAGGAAACGTTAGCTAATGTAAACAGTCCATCCGCAGGCATAACATTTGAAACTAGAGGTACTGACTTTTTGGGAGATACGTCTGCTGCACACAAAGGCATTCACCACGGTGATACTAACAGTAGGATAACTGAACTTGGTGATGTTATATTTAAAGGTGAAAATGATTCTGAACTTACAGAAGCTATAGAAGGCTTAGACCCGGAATTACAAGCATACTACCGTGAAGGTCTTTTTAGCGGGTCTAGCGTCAACTGCGGTATATGCTATAGGAAAGGCAATGATCCTGCTTACGTGTGTCACGATCATATGTTGTATACATTAACCCCTTATAAAAGTCTTGAACTTAGTGGATATGCTGTAGAAGAAGATAGCAAACCCAATAAACTAGTAAGAGTTGCAGATCAGGGAAAAGTCATTTTTGAAGTAGACGTTCCCAAGTTTTTCAAAACACTGAAGTATAGTGTCAGGGATAACGATGATGTTTTAACATACAACCATATTTTTGATTATGAGACGGGAGACCTTATTTCATTAAAGCTGTTAGATAAGTACAGAGGTAAGAAATTTAAGTTTTACGTGGACTCTGAAGTATTTACGCATGTTGTGTTGCTGTTCGGTCTAGGACTTGAACCTGTCTACAGCAATGTAAGTGAGATGGGCAGCCGCAGAGAAGCTGAATCTGACGATACTTCTGGGGGTTTGACGTTTGCTTTACCTGCACGGGTAGGTGTTGTAAATGCTGGAGATGTCATTTATATTCCAGCAAGACATAAATCGTACATTATTACAGATGCGCCTAGAAAAGAATTGGTCAATAGGACTATTATTGAATGGGTTGTTTCAACTCGCTTACTCCAGAGTCACGAGGCTCTGCGTTATATAGCACGAGGTTACAATGTCGAATAGTTTACGTTTTGAATATAGATTTAAAATTGTATGTGAACATGCAGTCGATTTTGGTACTTGGTATGACTGGGAAGAAATTGACACAGTTAAAGCCACTGAAATACAAGCCTTGATAGACAGGGGCAAAACACACTACCAACTAAGAGTCCTAGAGAGTCGTAATATAGAAGACTCTGAACGGGATTTTTTAAGAAATTTTTTCAAGTGAGGTAATAATGGATAGTATTAGTCGCCGTAAAAGTAAAGGCAGCGCACGCAGCAGAATGTTACGTAAAGTAATGCCGAAATTAAGTGGTACTGAAGCTGATCAGTTAGGTAAAGCGATTGACAATGAAAACGAAGAACAATTTCGTAGAATTTGGCAAAAAATTGGTAAAAATATAACAGACACTTTTAAATAGGAAATAGAAATGGAAATAATGGTAAGCCTTTCGGCAAAAATCACAAAGTCATTGCGCGGTACCATCAAAATGGTCGCAAAACGTGCAATAAAATTTGAAGATGATGACCATGAAAGTAATATAAAGCGAGGGGAGACTTTTTACCTGAAAAAGCTTGGTAATAAACACTACCTAATCGATGTGGAAGGCAAAGACCTATACCAATTTGCTTTGACAGAGAAAGAATTTTTGGCATTCAAGAAAGCTCACACAGAAGCTAAGACGACCAAAAGTGCTCCAACAAAAACTAATACTAAGAAAAGCAAACCTACTCCAAGGAAAAAGCCTGATTGGGAAAGTAAACGAAAAAGAGATTCAGAAAGCCTTACTGCGGAAATTGATGACTTGCTAGCGGAAGAAGACGATCCGCAAGAACGCATTTCACACATTTCAGTTTTCTTGTCTTTACGTGACGACGATCTTTTCCAATTAGGTGAAAGAGCTAGCGAACTCAAGTACAAACGCAAAACTAAACGGGCTAGACTGTCTAAATTGAAGCGGGCTAAACGCCAAACTGAATCTAATGCTAATGAGCAGAGATATATTCAAACCCAGCTAGATGATATTGCAAGCGATTTTGAGTGGATAAACGATGCGTTAGCTAAAGCAAAAGCTATGAGAAAAGCCGGCCAAAAGCTTCTCGAAAAAGAAAACGCGAAACTTAGGAGAGCTAGTTGGAATCGTGTATAAGGTTTTTGTTTAAACAATCTCACAGGTTGATCTCATAAAAATAGGCAGTTAAGGCTTAGTATGTGTTTTACTAGGTTTTAACTGCCTATTGGCGTTTTTAACGTACTTATTACTGATCTCTAAGTCTTTTGAAACTAAATTGGTATATTAATCAAAGACTTATAAAATAATTGATTAATTTTTGAGCATTTAGACCTAAATGTCAGTTAAGTTATTGATATATAAAGGAAAATATTTTTGCCATTTTTTGCCATTTTCGATAAAACGCCTTAAAATGGCCGTTTACGTTCCGTAATAGACCGCAGCTGGCTGTAGTTATGTAACTGGTTAAAATTAGCGATCTCAGCCTCCCTGAAAATTGCCCAAAAATGCAATTTGTGCTTTTTTCAAATCTGTAAATGAATTGTATATTCATAGAGATGCAATTCCGACTTAACGAAGTTAAGGAGGGATAAAATCGGGAGAATGTGCAAGAAACAGAAAGTTCAAAAATTTCCAAATTTAAAAAATAGTTAGGCAAGCGAAGCGCGCCAGCCGATAAAACAAAAAAAAATAATCGCGAAGCGCAGAAGCGCGAAGCGATGAGACCAGTAGACAACAGCACAAAGACAACAGTAAACCTTCGTTGGAAAGTAATTGAAAAGTATGAAAAAACAAGTTTAAAAATTAAAAGCCCGAGATCTGGATCCAACGATCCCTTTTTAGTTTTTTCGGGATATTTATCTATAAACTATAAGTAATAACCTTTAACTATAGTCTCGGGATTTCTGCTATGGCTAATAGTTGTAGTGGTCTGGCGACCACCCCGTGCTTCGCACGGTATTCTCTTATGGATCATCTTTATAGCCATAAACCTTAACCAACCATTGAGCTGATCTCGTTTCGCTCGTGTACCTATTTAGGAAACTTATGAAAGTCCTTATATCTTTATCTAAATTTCAAAGCAATTTATTCAAAACAGCTGAAGAATTGACTACTGCTGATCTACCTAACCATCTTTTAAAGATGGGTCTCAGTGTTATTAGTGTAGACTCTTCTGTAAAGATTCAATCTGTTTCAAGTTTTTCTGATATTAAGTTGGACTCTGACTGTTATTATTTTCTAGCTGTGCCTGAAAACATTGTCAATGAAGTAGAGCGAAAAGCATACACAGGCTTTGTTAATCAGTGGGCAGAACGTAGCGGGGGCATACCTCTTAATGTATTGAATCACCTTTCATTAGATAGCTAAACGGAGTCTATTATGACTAACTACCTAAAAACTACTGCTGTAAAATCTGTAGAAAAAACCAAACCAAACAAAAGTAAAAGTGCGGGCAATGTACCTTACTCTAGTGATGATTATGTTATAGCTAGTATTAACGGTAAAAATAAACTTGGCCTTATTATAGGAAAGAACAAATTTTTACCTGAAGAAGGTGCAGAAAGTGATACTGCTGAAACTTTGAAAATTGAACCGAGTCAAGTTCTTTGTAACTTAGGTAAAGCACCTAAGCGCGGAATCACAGCACTAGGCGTGAAAGTTAATCCTTATGAGTTTACTATTGTTGATGACTTCTGGGGAAATATACATTTCTATATAACTTTCAAGACTAAGAAAGGCAAAGAAGACCGTAGACTGAGGTACTTTAAGAAATGTCTAACCAACGTGCAAGCAACACTGGAGAAACATGGTTGCACTAATTTCTTACCTATTACTATGCGTGTTTTTGAAAACACTAAGAAGAGTGTAGCTAAAGTAAAAGCAGGCTGCTACAGATATAAGCCGAAAGGCCAAGATATCATGGAAATCAATGAAGTTGATTTCACAGACAAAGACCTTACAAGCTACTGTCTGTACCATGAATCTGCGCACGGTATCTGGTTTAGACTTGTTCCTAATGATATTAAACTTGAATGGATTGATTGTTTCAACCAGCGTCTAGAGGTTGTCCACAGTAATCAAAAACGAATGGAACAGCTGTGTTTAGAACTAGCGTCACATGAAGATGGTTTCAAGCACTACATGAAAAATTGCTGTAATGATGTGTACGAATTTAATACAATCACAGAAGCCTTTGCTTACATAAAACGCATCCATAAGCTTAGCATAAGCCAAGTTCAAAACTACGTAGAATCACGTGGTAGAAATGCTTTAACAAAATTCTGGCCAAGCTACAGCGATATTGTCAAGCCTAATGCTGACATTACAGAATATGCAATGACTAACCATGAAGAGTTTTTTGCAGAAGCCTTTGCTCATTACTTTTCAGGCAAAACTTTGCCGAAAGATGTGAAAAAACTAGTTAAGAAAACATTGAAGAATCTAGTTAATCGCCACTGATCTGTAAAGTAGCACAACACACAAAGAAAGGCGAATAGCTAATGTTTCAAAAATGTTTTACTCGTAAATTGACGGATAGGCCAGACACCGACGGCGATCTTATTTTTGACCTTGACGACACTCTTGGTTACATGCATGGATCTTTGATTAACCATGCTAATCGAACCTACGGTTTAAATGAAGTTCCTGAAAACTGGGAGGCTGATTACAGTTTTGTAGACCTCGCAGCAAAGTGCGGTGTTAGTGTTTCTCAGTTTTACGAAACTCTAAAAAGAGATCTTACGCCAGTTAAAGAGTTCAAGCTATACAGCCCAGCTTCAAGTTTTATACAATACTATGTAGAGTCCTATGCCAATAAACTAGGTTACTTTCCTACTACGCGGGTAGTTACAAGTCGTGGTGATTTTTGGTTAGACCACACTGATTTGATAATCTCATGTGCTGAAGAACTCGGCGTAGATTACGTTAGCGTGATACCTCACTCTGCATGTAAAGTTGACTGGTGTATGGCGAATACCAATATCCTAGCCTTGTTTGAAGATCGACCGGCTACTATCGAAAGAGCATCAAAATTTGATTTTGATGTGTATATTGCTAACATGAAATATAATCGTGATTTGGAAGGCGCGCGATTTGATTTGAGGACAAGCTATGCTTCTGGACATTCTGGTTAGTATTACAGCTGTGTTTGCTCTTGCGCATCTACCATACAAACACAGCAAGATTACAAAAACAACTTACACCACTCTCGCCATGTTCTTAGCATGTCTTGCAATTCACCAAGTTTTGGGTTTATCTGCGTTTGGCGAATTGTCTAAGTATTCATATTTTTTACTATGGATTTTGCCTACGGGATTAGTTATCACAACGTGTGACCGAGCACCACACCACTTAACGTTGACCCACTACATTGTGAACATTGCCTTGGGGCTTAGTTCTGTACTTATCATATCGGAGCTGCTATGAAACAGTATGACTATATTATTGCTAGTATTATCCGTAATGTTGACCCGCGTATTGAAGTTATCATGTTAAATCCAGGTGAAACCCCTACGTTACAATCTAAGAATTTGTCAGAGCACGTTCTGGACATATCTCTTAAAGATTGCTGCACGGAATTGGAAACTAAATTCAAAGCCTTACTCCAAGCTTTAGACAGTATCTGCGAATACCCAAACATACAGGTCACTACTAGAACCGCAGAGCTTGACAACAATAACACACATATCAAAATAGCTTGCTCATTGGCAGGTTACTATCAGGATGAAGGGAGATCATAATGGAAACTATGTCTAATTCGAATGTTGAAAGTTTACACCAACTTTTTAAAGGTTCGGTTGACTTAGAAACTCTCGATTATGAATTACCTTGTGCTATAACAAAACACGGTTATCTGAGAATAACCCAAAATTGCCATTTAAATATCTATGTTAAAATTTTAAACTATGAGGTTCGCCAATTATCGCTTGATCCTTTTGTTAAGAGTGAGCCTTGTCGCCTCTATTTGCCTAAAGATTTTGTGTTTGATAGTGCGTCTATTCCCTGGGCTGCACGTTCTCTGATTCCAGAGGTTGGTCGTCATACGCTGGGCGCTAGTTTTCATGACATGTTATACCGCAGTGCGGGCACACTCACTTTTAAGGATATTTCTTTAGATCCAAACGAGTGGCAGAGTATAACCCTTGACCAAAGGTTTGCTGACAACGTGTTTGGGCTAATTAACCAAAAACTAAAAGTTAAATCTTGGCGTCAATCTTTACTTTATAGAGGTGTTCGCTTGGGCGGACATTTTTCATACGGTAACTACCTGAGCCAAAAGCAGCCTGAAGTTGGTAGTTATGTTGAAGGTGCGGGATTTTCTAAGAGTAACTTACTGGGTTCGCGTAAGGTTGAAGGAAGATTGGCAAATATGGTGATGCTTTCAGACCATACTTTGCCTCAAGTGGTTCATAGTCTTAGGAGCTTTGGGTAATATGGGTAGAGAGTTTAGTATATTCAACTACCCAGTGTTTTGTACATTTTTAGCCTCTATGGTTTTGTTACTGGTTTCACTTGTGTTCGTCTTTTACCCGAAACCTCAAACCCAACACCCTGTGCTTAATGTTCAGTTCGATAGTTCTTTAAAATCTGTAAAGATACTATGTAAGAAAGAATTTAAATACTTTTACCATACGCCCAAAGGTATTGTTTTGAACAAGTGCTCACAAGGCGAAAACAATATCCATCTCATAACAAAGAGCCAGATTATTGTGAAAACATCTGAAGGCTGGCTAAATATGGAGCTATCTGAATGAGCTTAAACTTATTAACTGATGAACAAATCGCAACAATGGTTCAATTACAACATGAAGCCAACAGTGTAATGAGCGAGGATTGGTTAACCTCTGACAATAATAGTATTTGGTATTATCGTGCAGGTTGGATGGAATTGGCTGAATGTGCTGGACATATCGGTATCAAGTGGTGGAAAGATGAGCACCCGACAGAAGAAGCCAAATTAAAAGCAAAAGAGCAAGCAACAATGGAACTGGTCGATTACATGCACTTTGCAATCAGCGACACTACTCGTCGTTATGCCGTAGACAATTCTATTACAGAAGTTACTCCAGAGTTTTGTCTTCAAGTAGCTTCTTCAATTTCGCGTAAAATGTCAAAAGCTTTACCTATTGACAACAAGAAAGATCTTCTCAATCGGATTGAACAATTTATTTGTACGATCATACGTGACCGTTATGCGCGCTGGAGTATTGCGGTTACCATGAGTGAGTACATGG
>CEUX01014553.1_pt1 | contig 10455 bp, 14 predicted proteins | sample 531361 | NCBI WGS metagenome assembly CEUX01 (sample SAMEA2622736, study PRJEB7988) | marine metagenome | isolation source: saline water (ENVO:00002010), including
TTTTTAACGACTAAGAAGATACAAGAATTGGTTGATTGGTTTGAAGGCCCTGTCTTTATTGATAGTAAAAAAACTAAATTACCTAAAGAAGATTGTTATGTTAAAATTAATGAGTCTGAGTTTAAGTTATTGAAAGGTAGATATAAGAATTTAATTATTACTAAGGGATCTGGTGGTGCTGACTATAATAAAGTAAATTATCCGGGAGAGAAGACAAAGATAGTTGATGTAGTAGGAGCAGGTGATACATTTCTTTCTTCTTTGGTTTACTTTTATCTTTTATATGGTACAATAGAGAAGGCTATTCCTTATGCTAATAAGGCAGCAGCAATTGCGGTACAAAATTTTGGTACTTACGTATTAACCAAGGAGGATATTAATGAGATATTGTGTTGATATAGATGGGACTATTTGTAGTCCTACTAAAGGTCGAGATTATGAGAATGCACAGCCTTGGGAGGATAGGATAAACATAATAAATAAATTATATGATGATGGCGATCACATCATTTATTTTACTGCTAGAGGTATGGGTAGGTTTGCTGGTGATCCTGATGCGGGGGTGAAAGCTTCTGCTATATTATTTGAACTCACTAAGAATCAACTTGAATCTTGGGGTTGTAAGTATCACGAATTGATACTTGGTAAACCACATGCAGATTATTTTATAGATGACAAAGGAATTAATTCTAATGAGTTCTTCGGAAATTAAAATAGTCCAGAAAGGATGGGGCTATGAAAAGTGGATTTGTAATACTGAAGAATATTGTGGAAAGATTCTTCATATTATAAAAGGAAAGAAATGTTCTTGGCATTATCATACATTAAAGGATGAAACCTTTTATTTACAGAAAGGTAAATTATTAGTTAGATATTCTGATCATGATGATTTAGAAGAAGCAAAAGAATTTGTCATGGAAAGAGGTGATAAGTTTCATGTGTATCGTGGATTAAGACATCAGATGTTTGCTCTCCAAGATAGTGATTTGTTTGAGTTTTCTACTCAACATTTTGATTCTGATAGTAATAGAATTATATTAGGTGATTGAAATGAAAAAATTTAATTTGGTTGGTGATACCTTTACCCATCTCACCAATGGGAATAAAGGGTATTCTGTACATGGGAAGACATCTAAGTATATTGAATGGGTAAAGGAAGGTGGTGAAGGTACCTTTTATCTTGATGAAACAATTAATAATGGTATTACTGATGGTAGAGAGGGACTAAAGTATCTTTGGTTATTAGAATCTAAATTTATTAAACAAGGATTGGTTGAGAGTATCATTGAGAATCGCCAGTTGGTAGAGGACACATATGATACTATTTTTACTCATGATCAGAGACTTCTTTCTTTAGGTGACAAATATAAATGGGTTCCTGCACAAGGATTTTGGATTAAAGAACCTAAGATCTATGAGAAGTCAAAGATAATTTCTATGATCTCTTCCAATAAGACAATGTGTGAAGGGCATAAGTTACGATTAGAATGGGTTGATAGAATAGGTGATCAACTTGATCTTTATGGTAGAGGGTTTAATGAAATTGCTGATAAGGAAGAAGGTCTTTGTGACTATATGTTTTCAGTAGCAATTGAGAATGGACAATATGAAACTTATTTCACAGAAAAACTCTTGGATTGTTTTGCTACAGGTACTATCCCCATTTATCTTGGTGCTCCTGACATTGGAAATCATTTTAATAAGGATGGTATAATAGATCTTACAGAGGAGTTTGATGTTTCTGAAGAAATATACTATAATAAGATGGATGCTATTAAAGATAATCTTGAGAAGGCAAAATCAATGGAGGTATTAGAAGACTTTATTTGGAATGAGTATTTAAAATGAGAGTTACTGTACTAGGTTCCAGTGGACAGATTGGAGCATACTTGACAACACATCTTCGTGAGAAGGGGCATCAAGTAAAAGAGTTTGATAAGAATTATAATGTAGGTCATGACCTTACAAAGATTCCTAATATACAACTTAGGGATGCTATTTCTGATTCTGATTTTGTATTCTTTTTAGCATTTGATGTTGGTGGTTCCCATTACCTTAAGAAGTATCAACATACTTTCGGGTTCATTGATAATAATGCAAGGATGATGGCAAATGCATTTGGATATATATCCGAATTCAGGAAACCATTTGTTTTTGCTTCGTCACAGATGAGTAACATGAGTTACTCACCTTATGGTGTGATGAAGAGAGTGGGTGAACTCTATACTAAATCCTTAGGTGGATTAATTGTCAAGTTCTGGAATGTATATGGAATTGAGAATGATATGGAGAAAGCCCATGTTATTACAGATTTTATTAGGAAAGGATTTGAAACAGGTACTATTGACATGATGACAGATGGCACGGAAGAGAGGGAATTTTTATACGCTGAAGATTGCTGTGAAGCGTTGGAGACGATCATGCTCCAATATTCTAATTTCACTAGTGATGACGAGCTTCATATTACTTCTGGTGTTTCTACAAGTATATTGGGGATTGCACAAACGATTCAGTTATTCTTTGGAGGTGAGGAGAAGGAGGTTGAGATTATCCCAGCTTCCTCGAAGGATGAAGTACAAAAGGATGCTAGAAATATACCAGACCCATACATTAGAAAGTGGTGGAAACCAAAGACAAGTATAACTCTTGGTATTGGTAAAGTATTTGAGGCAATGAAGAATGCTTACGTTTAACAAATTAGGAAAGTCTGGAAGACTTGGTAATCAGATGTTTCAGTATGCTGCTCTAAGGGGCATTGCTGCTAATCGTGGATTTGATTGGGGTGTTCCCCCTGAAGGTACTTCTGGTGTTGATGAGTATGGTTGTGAGAACAACTATTGTATGTTTGAAACATTTAAAATGACTGGTGCTACTAAAGAGCATCAACATATTGCTGAAGATGTTCAGTGGGCAATTTGGAAAGAATTTCATTTCAATGAAGAGTTGTTTAATAAATGTCCAGATAATATAAACCTTGATGGTTACTTCCAGACAGAGAAATATTTTAAGAATGTTGATAAAGAACTTCGTGAAGACTTCCAGTTTCAGGATGAGATTTATAAACCCTGTAAGGAGATGATTGATAGTCTGGGTGATGGTAGAAAAATATTCTTACACATACGTAGAGGAGATCCTAAACTTCCTTGGGCATATGTAAATCTAGAAGCAGCACATCCTGTTTGTACTTGGGATTATTATGAGGAAGCACTTAAGCAGTTTCCAGATGATATTCCTGTTGTTGTATTTTCTGATGTAATTGATTGGTGTAAGGAGCAAGAGTTCTTTAAACCAGATCGTTTTGTTATGTCTGAAACTACAGATGAATTTGCTGATGGACAGAGAGTTCCTTGGACTGATCTATGTTTAATGTCATTATGTACTGATGCTATTATTGCTAACTCATCATTCTCTTGGTGGGGTGCATGGTTGATTGATAATACAGATAAGACTGTGGTTGCTCCTAAGAAGTGGTTTGGACCACAGTATAATCATTATCATATGGATGATTTGATTCCTGAGGGGTGGATACAAGTATGATGGATTTAACGTTCCTTATTCCAACTAGAATTGAGACAGAGGATAGGTTAAGGAACATTACTTCTGTTGTCACGTATCTTCTTCATCATGTTCCTGCTAAGATTATTGTTAAGGAAGTATCTAATCAACCTACCTTTAAGTTTAGATCACTACCAGCGATTGAAAAGAGAGTTGATACTACTAACTTAACTTATTTGTATGAAGAATCTAATGAATCTTTGTTCTGTAAGAGTAAAGTTTTAAATGATTTAATTGTTGCTTCTGATACAAAGGTTGTTGCTAACTATGATACTGATTGTATTCTTCCTGTATCAGCTTATGGGGAAGCATATGATGCGATTGTTAATAAGAGGATAGATGTTGTTTACCCATATAATTGTGGGATTTATCAGTGGGCTACGAAGTATAATCAAGAAATCTATGAAGAGTTTATGACTACTCTTGATACTGTTACGTTAGATAAGAATAAGACTCTATCTAATTCTACAATTGGATGGACTCAGTTTATAAATCGACAGAAATATATTGATTCTTATATGATGAATGAGAATTTTATCTCATGGGGATGTGAGGATGATGAATTCTATTTCCGTATGAGTACTCTTGGAAATTATATGCTTCGATTGGATGGATATGTTTATCATTTGGATCATGCAAGAACTGTTAACTCTTGGTTTAGTAATCCAAAATTTAATAGTAATTATCAGTTGTGGGATCGGATAAGATCATTTGACAAGCAGAAGTTAATAGAGTATTATGAAGGACAAGAGTATCTTAAAACTCGTAGGAAGCAATTAGTATGACAATAGGTTTTAATGCTTTAGGGAGAATGGGAAGACTGTGTAATCAGATGTTCCAGTATGCTTCTTTAAAAGGTATGGCAAGGAACGTAGGTGCTGATATTATAATTCCATATTATCCTGATGTAGTGGATGATGGAATAGGAAATATGTTGAGAACAGAATTATTTGATTCATTTGATCTTGATGTTAAGACTGGGTTATTAAATAACGGACATGCTCCTGTAGTACATGAAAGGTTCTTTCATTTTGATGAAGAACTTTTTAAAATGTGTCCTGATCATGTAAGTCTTCAAGGTTATTTTCAAACTGAAAAATACTTTAAGCATATTGAAAATGAGATACGTAATGATTTTATTTTTAAAGAAGAAATTCTGACACCATGTAAAGAAATGATAGAGTCAGTAGAGAATCCTATTGCTTTACATGTTCGTCGTGGAGATTATATAAAGAACTGTGAGAACCATTTAAATCTTCAACCAGAATATTATAAAGCAGCACTAGATAATTTTGATTCAGATAGAAACGTTATTGTGTTCTCTGATGATCCTGAATGGTGTCAAGAGCAAGAACTATTCTCTGATGATCGGTTTATGGTTTCGGAGAATGAAGATAATAGAGTTGATCTTTGTTTGATGTCACTATGTAATGATTTTATTATTGCTAACTCATCATACTCTTGGTGGGGTGCATGGTTATCTTCTAATAAAAAGAAAAAAGTTATTGCTCCTGCTAATTGGTTTGGATCAAAAGGTTATACAAAAGACCATGATACCAAAGACTTAATCCCTAATACTTGGACAAAAATATCTGATGGACAAGAATAAATCTGCTTTTAAACTTAAAGGACTTCCACATATCTATTGGTTGAATTTAGATTCAGATATAGAACGTCGTGTGTATATGGAGAAGCAATTTGAGTATTGGCAAGTAGAAAATCATACTCGTATCTCTGGATATGATGGAAGAGAAGATGATGTTTCTGATAACCTTAAAGGAGTATTCCCTGATAACGTAACCCAAAAAGAACTTGGGTGTTGTATGTCACATCTGAAGGCAATTAAACACTTCTATGAGAATACTGATGATGAGTATTGTATCATTGCTGAAGATGATGTTAGTTTTGAACCAGTAAGATGTTGGAATTTTAAATGGGTAGATTTCTTTGCATTGCTTCCATATGATTGGGACTGTGTTCAGATGACTACCATATGTACTGGTGATATACATGTTAAGTTACATCTTAAATTTGTTAATGATTTTTCTGCAGCATTTTATTTGATTAGTAGACATCATGCTGCTAAACTTATGAAGAATCATATGCGTGGTGATAGATGGAAGTTAGATAATGGTGTAAAACCAAGAGCAGTTTCTGAAGATACTATATTAGAAACTGGTAAGACATATACTATTCCATTGTTTCTTTATAATTTAAATTTTGCTTCATCAATTCATCAAGAACATATAACAATATTCCATAAGTCTCCTCATGATGCTTTATTAAATTATTGGCAACAAACTGGATGTAATACGAGTATTGGTGAACATATGAATTATAATCCATACTTAGGTAGAGTTTCAGAGAATTCGCAGCAGCAACAACAGCAACAAGAAAGTTAGGGGATGAGTATAAACCCCTAGACAAATTTTAATCTTTTATATATAATTGTGTAATGTTTCTTTACACAACTAATGACTAACTCTTCCACAACAGTTACTACAGAAGACGGTGGCCGTCAGAATATGTTTGCTTCCGAACCTCAAATAGAAGTTATGGATGTTGATCAAAGTGCTCAAGCAGAGCTTACTAATGGTCGTTGGGCAATGATAGGATTCGTTGCTGCTATTGGTGCTTATGCAACCACTGGACAGATCATTCCTGGTCTTTTTTAAATCTTCACAAAACTAAATAATTACTCGTACTTATCTTCAAACCAAAACAAATGGGCGAACTTCAGGCCGCAACAGAAGCAATATCACCAATCTGGGCACTATTATATCCTTTTATTCCAGTAGTTATACTACTTGGATTTTGGGCTGCTGCTGGTGGTGGATTTAATGATGACGATGACGATGATTTTGGTGGAGGTAAAGGAGTACGGGTAATGCAACCACAACCTATTACCGTACCCACTGGCGCATAAAAATGTATCAAATCTTTTTTCTAGCAGCAACTGCTGCCTATCTTTATTTTGATGGAGCTCAATTTGTTATTCAATGATAGCAACTGTTAATCAAATCTTAGTTACTATTCCACCAAGCTATACAGGTTTGGTGGAATTTTTTGGTATGCTTACAATAGGGGTTGCTGCTGGATCCATAGGTATGTTATAATAAATAAATCAATTATGTATCTAATACAATGTCATACTCAGTTACGTTAATTGACGCAGAAGGACAGAGTACTACTTTCGACTGTTCAGAAGATGAATACATTCTTGATGTGGCAGACGATGAAGGGGTAGATGCTCCTTATTCTTGTCGTGCTGGTGCTTGTTCTACATGTGCTGGTAAGATCGTATCAGGTACAGTAGATCAGAGCGAACAGTCTTTCTTAGATGAAGATCAATTGGAAGCAGGATTTGTTCTTACTTGTGTTGCTTATCCAAGATCTGATGTTACAATTGAACTTGGGGCGGAGGATAAATTATACTAATGCATGAACCAGAAGAAAATCCTTTTTGGGGTGAACCAACCCCTACTGATCTCTGGGATGACATGAATAAACTTAATTCCCTTTATGAGGAATTGTGTTGGGATCATCGTGATTACCTTGAATTTTCTATAGAAGGTAATACAATAGTAATAAGAAACAAATCAAGAGAAGGAAGATAACATCTTAATGAAAAACAATCTTTATAATGGTCTTAGTGAACGTCTCTACTATACATTAGGTAAGAGATCTGTTAGTGCCAGTGCTCATGACATATACATGGCACTATGTTATGCTGTTCGAGATCAGATGATGTCTTATCATTTGACTCCAGAGGTTTGTGATCAGACTAAAGAAGTAGCATATCTATCAGCAGAATTTTTAATTGGACCACAACTGGGTAACAACTTACTTAATTTAGGATTAGAGCAAGAAGCTAAAGAAGCATTAATGGAATATGACCTGACATTAGAGCAGGTACTTGAACAGGCAGAAGAACCAGGACTTGGTAATGGTGGTCTTGGTCGTCTTGCTGCATGTTATATGGAGTCTTTATCAACTTTAAGGATACCTGCCACAGGTTATGGTATCAGATATAAGTTTGGTATGTTCAAACAGATTATCAGAGAGAACCAACAGATGGAGGTTACTGATAATTGGTTACATGGTAATTGGCCATGGGAACTTGCTCAACCAGATGAGTCTGTTCTTGTAGGTTTTGGTGGTAGAGTAGAGAATTATGTTTCAGATAGAGAGAATTATAGATGTCGTTGGGTTCCTTATGAACAGGTAGTTGCTGTTCCTTATGATGTATTACAATTAGGATATAGAGTTGATAGATGTAATAGATTGAGATTATGGAGAGCAGACGCAACTGAGATCTTTGATTTCTATGCCTTCAACATAGGTGACTATATGGGATCAGTAGAACAGAGTGTCTCATCTGAGACTATTTCTAAGGTTCTTTATCCTAATGATGGTACAGATCAAGGTAAGATATTAAGATTGAAGCAACAGTTTTTCTTTGTTAGTGCTTCTCTTCAGGATATGATTAGGAATATGGATAAGTGTCATGTACCTATGGAAGAGTTTCCTAATAGGTATCAGATTCAATTAAATGATACTCATCCATCAGTTGCAGTAGCAGAGATGATGAGATTACTTGTTGATGTCAAACATATAGAATGGGAACCAGCATGGGAGATAGTAAGTAAGACTATTGCTTATACCAACCATACTCTTTTACCAGAAGCACTGGAGAAGTGGGATCTTTCCCTCTTTAAGACTCTTCTACCAAGACACATGGAGATTATCTATGAAATTAATAGAAGATTTTTACAAGTAGTACGTTTGAATTATCCTGGTGATGATTCTATGTTGGAAAGATTATCTATTATTGATGAAAAAGGTAATAAGTCAGTTCGTATGGCTACTCTTGCCACTATTGGATCTCATCATGTCAATGGTGTGGCAGAATTACACTCTGAGTTAGTTAAGACTCAGTTGATGCCAGAGTTTAATGATCTATGGCCTCATAAGTTTACTAATGTAACTAATGGTGTTACTCCTAGACGATGGGTTGCTTCATGTAATTCATGTCTTGTTGAAGTATTAGATGAGTATACACCAGGTTGGATTACTGATGGTGAGAAACTTAGGGATCTTGAGAATCATCTAGATGATTCATCTGTTATTGGAAAGTTTGCAGAAGCAAAAGTTATTGGCAAGCATAGACTTGCGACTTATATTCATGATGAACTTGGTATCTCTGTTGATCCATCTAGTATGTTTGATGTACAGGTTAAGAGAATCCATGAATATAAGAGACAACATTTACTTGCTTTATGGGTAGTTAATCAATACTTAAGAATTAAGAATGGTTACGATGTAGTTCCTAGAACTATAATATTTGGTGGTAAAGCAGCACCTGGATATTATATGGCAAAGCATATCATTTCATTCATTTGTCACATAGCAGAGGTGGTGAATAGTGATCCTGATATGGATGGTAAGTTGCGTGTTGTATTCTTACCAAATTATAGTGTTAAGTTAGGTGAGAAAGTATATCCTGCTGCTGATTTATCAGAACAAATCTCTACTGCTGGTAAGGAAGCATCTGGTACAGGTAATATGAAGTTCCAAATGAATGGTGCTTTAACTATTGGTACACTTGATGGTGCTAATGTAGAGATTAGAAATCTTGTAGGAGAAGATAACTTCTTCTTATTTGGTAATGATGAAACTGGGATTGCTAAACTATGGAAAGATGGATATGATCCTAAGAGTTATATGAGTCCAGAATTATGGGAAGTAATAAACCTTATTAGGGGTGGACATTTTAGTAATGGTGATAAAGATACTTTTAAACCACTGGTAGATAATCTATTAAATCATGATCCTTTCTGTGTCTTTGCTGACTTCTCTGATTATCTTGATGCTCAGGATAGAGTAAGTAGTGCATGGAAAGATTGGAGGAATTGGCAACGTATGTCTTTAATTAATGTAGCACGGTCAGGATTCTTTTCATCAGATCGTTCTATTGGAGATTATTGTAAATCTATTTGGGGAATAAATATTTAAAAACTAATTAAAGATGAGTACGGCAGCTGTTGTTATAGATAATTTTTTGGATAGTGGAGAATGGAATACTATTCAAAATAATATAAGTACTCTTAATTCTTCTGTTTATTCAGAGGTTGAGGATTCTCTTAATACTCAAATTCATTCTTGGATAAAAACAAAATTAATTAGTCTTAATTTATGGGAATCTTCTTGGGAAGATGATATTAAACTCTTTTCTGCCATTAAGTCTTTACCTAAAGGATTAGATATTGAATCAGGTGACCCTACCAATGGTGGATTTCATCGAGAACAAGGTGGATATATCTACTATATACATCCATCATGGACTTCATCATGGGGTGGACATTTAAAGTTTAGAGATTGTAGTATTGATAAGATTGAACCAAAACCAAATAGATGGGTCTGGGTTAATCCAGATGTATGGCATGGTATAGAAGTTGTAGATGATTCAGCACCTACGTGTAGGGTATCTGCAGTAGCATGGCCTAATGGTACTGTTGTATATGACGGTGCTGATATTGTGATAAATAAAATATAATAGGATCGGTATTCCATGAGTAGGAAGGGTACATTCTCAAAGGCACTTACGCATCTTAAGTCAACTGCGATTGACGAGAAGATTGAGATGCTTAATGAGAGACCTACTAATAGTACTATTGGGTACATGACAGGTACTCCTAGTGAGACTAATCCAGCTTATGTGGATGGTCGTCGGCAAGCTAGTGCATTATTAACAAAGGAAGGAGATTTTACAGTTGGTGAAAATCCAGCTGATTCTACTGAAGCAAAAGATACTACTGGATTATTTGAAGAAGATGGAACTATAAGAGTTGCTGAACCACCAGGAGATACAAGTTATATTCTTGGACCTATGGCTGCCAT
>CEUX01062481.1_pt1 | contig 10437 bp, 14 predicted proteins | sample 531361 | NCBI WGS metagenome assembly CEUX01 (sample SAMEA2622736, study PRJEB7988) | marine metagenome | isolation source: saline water (ENVO:00002010), including
ATTGTTGACAGTTGAGGCCTTGTGTAATATAATAAGGATAGGATATGACAAAACCATTCGACGCAACAAAATTTAGAAAAAGCATAACAAAGTCTATACAAGGACTTGGCATAGGATTTAATGATCCAACTGACTGGATAAGCACAGGAAACTATGCGTTAAATTATTTAATAAGTGGAGACTTTAACAGAGGTGTTCCACTAGGCAAAGTAACAGTACTAGCAGGAGAGTCAGGCTCAGGCAAATCATTTTTAGCATCAGGCAATTTAGTACGTAATGCACAAAAAGAAGGCATCTATGTAATACTAATTGACTCTGAAAATGCATTAGACAAATCATGGCTAGAAGCACTTGGTGTAGATACCGACGAAAAGAAACTATTAAGATTAAGTTTATCTATGGTAGATGATGTAGCAAAAACAGTTTCAGATTTTATGAAAGGTTACAAAGATGAACACGCAGACGATAAAGAAAACGCACCTAAAGTACTAATCGTAATTGATAGTTTAGGTATGTTACTAACACCAACTGATGTTAAACAATTCGAAGACGGTGAAATGAAGGGTGACTTAGGTAGAAAGCCGAAGGCACTAACGGCGCTAGTGCGTAATTGCGTAAATATGTTTGGGTCTTGGAACGTTGGACTTATAGCAACTAATCACACATACGCATCGCAAGATATGTTTGATCCTGATGATAAAATATCAGGCGGACAAGGATTTATATATGCAAGTTCAATTGTGATTGCAATGAAGAAATTAAAACTTAAAGAAGACGAAAAAGGTAACAAAATTACAGAAGTTAGGGGTATTAGAGCGGCTTGTAAAGTTATGAAAACTAGGTTTTCAAAACCATTTGAAAGCGTACAAGTTAAAATCCCTTACGAAACAGGAATGGATCCTTACAGTGGATTAGTAGACTTATTTGAGAAAAAAGGTGTACTAACACAACAAGGAAACAGACTAAAATACGTTGATTCCTCAGGAAAAGAGACTTTAGAGTTTAGAAAAGCCTGGGTTGGAACCAAATTGGATATGCTTATGAAAGATTTTGATAAATTATCTACAGCATCATCACAAGATGACCAACTTAAGGATTAACGAATGGTAGAAATGACCCACGAAGATATCGAAAGATTGTGGAATTCCGTTACACACTTCATTCCTGATAGACAAAAACAAGACGCGGCTGTTGACTTTGTTAGAGCATTAGACGACATTGGCGTTGAGCATAAAGAAATTAAAGGTATTGCTGAATACGATCCAATACTAGAAAATGCTGTCGAAACTGTTTTTGAGGAATACGAAGAGGACGACGAAGTTTACGACGATCGATATGAAAATGATTAATTGGTATAACGAAGTAAGTAGAGACATTAAAAAGATTCCAGAGTGTATAAAATACTTTGAAACTGAATTAAACAACGCTAAAAGAGAAGTTAGAATATATGGTAACCTTGAAAAAGCTAGTGCGTCACTTCCAGGAATAGTTGAAGAAAGATTTGGACAATTACAACAAATAGAAGCAATACTTGAATACCTTAATATTGAATTACGTAGATTAAGATCCAAAACATTTAGAAAATTTTTAGAAAATTATAATAGAGCATTGTCCAGCAGAGATGCTGAAAAGTATGTTGACGGCGAAGCAGACGTTATTGATATGGACAAACTTATTAATGATTTTGCACTTTTAAGAAACCAGTGGCTAGGCATTACCAAAGGGCTAGATCAAAAACAATGGCAAATTACAAACATTGTTAAATTGCGAGTAGCAGGTATGGAAGATGCCAACATCAAATAGAATAATCCTTACAGACGTAGACGGCGTATTATTAGAATGGGAGAACCATTTTACTAAATGGATGATATCTCGTGGAGCAAAACTAAAAAACGAATTTAAAGCAGAATACGATATGCAACGTAGATTTGTTGATGCTACAGAAGATATTAAACTTGCAATAAGAGAATTTAATAAAAGTGCTTGGATGGGAACACAACCTCCAATGCCAGAATCACAAACGTGGGTAAAACTATTACACGCAGAAGGTTGGACATTTATCCCAATTAGTTCACAAACATCTGACATACCTGCACAAGAATTACGTAAAAGAAGACTAGAAGAGCTATTTGGCGAATATGCTTTTTATAACTTTCATATACTAGAAACCGGACAAGACAAAGATAATGTCCTTGCAGAATTCCACGGAACAGGTTTATGGTGGATTGAAGACAAATGGACCAATGCATTAGCTGGATTAAAGTACGGTCTTAAACCTTTGTTTATAGATCATCCATACAATAGAGAATATTCCCACCCCGATATTACCAGAGTAAATAATTGGAAACAGATACACGAGATAGTTTCTAATGATGGTAGATGAAGAACAAAAATATTTCCCGATTAAAAAAGATCCTGCTTGTCCTTTAAAATGGAATTGGTCAACAATTTGGACAACAACAGGAGAGACAGCTAGTTGTCATAAATGCAAAAGAGTACCAATTGACATTGATAAGTTTGACGAATTTCATAACTTACCTCACAAAATAAACGAAAGAAAAATTATGTTAAGTGGCAAATGGCCTACAGTTGCCAATGGGGGTTCTGGTCATTGCGAAGTTTGTAAAGAAATTGAAGACAATGGTGGATTAAGTGACCGGCAACAAATGAAAGGTATTCCTAATCAAGTGCCACCTGAATTACGTAATAATCCAACTGCAACTTCTGTTACTCCAAGAATATTTGAACTGTTTGTTTCTAACACTTGCAATCTTCAATGCACATATTGTAATACTAGAGATTCAAGTAAAATAAATTTAGAAGCTAAAAAACACGGACCAATTATTTTTCCGGATGGTGAAGCAGTTGGCAGATATCAATATCAAGCACCTCATCCACAAGCAGTAGGATATTTTAGAAAGTCATTAAAATGGTATGAAGCTAATGGACACAAACTAAAACGATTCCATTTATTAGGCGGAGAACCTTTTTATATGAAAGAAACTATTCCTGTTTTAGAAACATTAGCAAAAGTTAAAAATAGAAATTTAGAATTTAATATAGTATCAAATATGATGTGTACGCCTGCTAGATTAGAAATGTATATAGATAAAATTGAACAATTAATTAGAAATAAAAACATTGGTAGATTTGATTTAACAGTTAGTATTGACGGTATTGGACCTGAAGCAGAGTATTGTAGATCTGGCATGAAATCTGATATAGTTACAAGAAATATGGATTATATTATTAATAAAAAATGGATTATAGTAAATGTAAATTCTGTTATGACAAGTCTTACTATTAAACCATATTTAAAATTAATTAGATATGTTAATGAAAAAAGAAAAATTAGAAGGATTGGACAATATTTTGGACAGGATATTGGTACACGTGATTTTTTACATCCTATGGCGCAAGGAGGCGAATTTTGGAGAGAAGATATGGAAAAATTAATCAACGAAATAGAGGATTATGATGGAAGATCACAATTTCAAGAACACTTAACTGGAATTTGGAAATCGTTTGAAAAATCAAAACCAAACAGGAACTTGATTGATAAATTTAAATTTTATCTAGATGAATTAGATAGAAGAAGAAATACTAACTGGAGAAAAATATATCCATACTTGGATATTTAAATAATTACTAATATGAAAGTATATGTAGGCTGGGATTCAAGAGAAGATATAGCATATCAAGTATGCCAACACTCAATTAAAAGAAAAGATCCGGGTGCAGAAGTTATTCCATTAAAACAAAACGATATGCGACAAGATGGAATATACACACGAGCAGTTGATAAATTAGCATCAACAGAATTTACTTTTTCAAGATTTTTTGTACCATACTTAAATGATTATAAAGGTTGGGCAGTATTTTGTGACTGTGATTTTGTTTGGCGGGTTCCTACTACAGAATTAGAACAATATTGTGATGATTCTAAAGCAGTAGTTTGTGTGCAACACGATTACAAACCTAAAGAAAGCAGAAAAATGGATGGACAAGTTCAAACAGTATACCCAAGAAAAAATTGGTCAAGCATGGTACTTTGGAATTGCGGACATCCTAAAAATAAAATATTAACACCCGAATTATTAAACTCAGAATCCCCAAAATTCCTACACAGATTTAGTTGGTTAGACGATTCAGATATTGGATCATTGCCACACGTTTATAACTGGTTAGTGGGTTGGTATAAAGAACCACAAGATGGCATACCTAAAATATTACACTATACAGAAGGCGGTCCGTGGTTTGATGGTTATAGAGAATGTGATTATGCTGATGTATGGAAAAAAGAAGTTATTAACTTGTTTTCAACATAATGTATTGGGATAGAATAAAAAAACAACACTACTTCAAAGCACCTAAGGAACACATATACGCAACAGGTATTGTTCCTGTTAAGGAATACGACATACTTTACGAAAATCAAAATAATACAACACACGAAGTTTGGGAAGAATTTTACAAAAAGTTTAAAATAAAATTTACTTTTTATAAAGACTTGCGAAATATTAATATAGACAAAGAAATAATTTGTTTATGGTTCTTTAAAGATAGGGGAGATAAAAATCCTGGCAACGACATTCAATTAGGAATAATAGGAGATAGACTTGGATCAAAAATAATTAGATATTATCCTAATACATTTTTTATAACACAATTTAAAGATATTAAAATACTTGAAAGAGAAGGATTTAATATTAATAGACCAGTTTTACAATTAGATTTAAATGACAAAGATTATAATAAAATTATAAAAATGCTAAGACAACTAATAAAAGATTTACCCAGATAACTAATAGTATATGAATCATAAAGATAGAATGTTGCAAAAAATAGAGCAATTAGGTTTAATTGTTATTCATACAGAAATTGCACCTTACGGACCTGGAACTCGTAGATATATGGTTGGCCGAAATATAGAAGCACCCGAAAAATCTCATCAAATGGGTAGTGGCAAATGGCAAATGACTAGAGGTGTGCAAGAATGGTTAACTCCCGAGCCATTAAACGGACCAGAATTAGAAGCCTGGTTAACAGACTACGAAAACTAAAACTACATTACTATTAAATAGTAGTAATGAAAAAACTTTTTTATTCACCAATTCCGTTATGTTTAGCATTTGAGCCTATTAATTTATGCAACGCAAAATGTTTTTGTTGTCCTTATACTGAATTTAGTGAGGACAAAACTTTCATTACTCAAAAAATGTCAAAGGAACAAATTACACAATTAATAGAAAACTGGGCACGACTATTAAAAAAACATAAAATTAAACCATGGAGCGTCGCTATATTGCCATGGAGATATTCTGATCCTTTAGTAAATCCACACCTCGGTCTTGTTTTAGAATTAGCAGACAAACATCAATTAAATGTTAGTCTAACTACTAACGCAATTTCGTTTGGTAAACGACAATGTGATTTATTGCAAAAATATAAACATACACTATCAAAAATATTTGTATCAGTAATTGGATTTACAGAAAAACAAGTATGGGAGCAAATGAAAATTAGTAGAGAAAAAACTTTTCAAAGTCTTGAATTTGTTAGAGACAACTATCCGGATATTTCTAAACTAATGGATATAGCAATTAAAAATAGAAATAACACTATTGCGCCAATAGATACAATAGAAGAATATCAAAATAGAACACTAGGTAAAGCTAAAACTAAAGTAAATTGGATTAGTAATAGACTAGGTAAAGGGGATGATCAATGGGTACCAAAAGGTAATTGGGCACCCTCTGATAAAAGTTTTGTAAATGGATGTGAATTAACTCCAGGAAAAATACTAAATCGTTTAGAAATAATGGTTAGTGGAAGAGCGGCACTTTGTTGTGATATGTCTTATGATCGTAATTTTCCTAAAGAAAAAGTTGATTATGGTAATGTATTTGAAATCGGTATAGAAGGTGTGTGGGCTAATTTAACTAAAGAACACCAATTAATATATGAACAAAAATATTCAGCTCGTAAATTAAAGTTAATTTGTAATGATTGTAATAGAGCCGGTATTAGTAATGGTGGGTTTACAATGGACAAGACAATAAGAATGCAAGAAAGAAATAGAGAGAAGTTCTTTACAAACTAATTAATAATATGATAGGAAATAGTTTTGTAGACAAGTGTCTTAATACTGAAGTTATCACAACTCCGTGGCCACATCAAGTTATTGAAAATACATTTGATAAATCTGTATTTGAAAAATTACAAGCACAATGTATTGAAAAATTAAATTTTCCAACAACACAATTAGTACAAATACATCCAAAAAATTATAAAGAATATGGAATAGATTTTTATAACGAAACTTTGAATATTTGTGAAAGTTTATATGAAAATATGAAAGTGTTGTGTGGTGCGTATCCAAAATATAGATGGTTTGAAAACCTAGGAGTTAATGTACATATATCTGTTACTCCACCATTGCCGTGGCAGTTTCATATACACCAAGAAGGCATTGAAAAGATTTGGAGTAGTGTAACATACGTTTCACCAGAAAATAATGTTGGAACTAAAATGTATACAGCAGAAACCAAAGATGCTTTTGTTAAAGAAGCAAAATGGAAACCTAATAGTACATTTATTTTTTGTGGACAAGAAAGAAAAACTTGGCACTCATACGAAAGCAATGAAAATACTAACCGTATTACGTTTAATCTTTTTATTATGAAATATCGGAAGAAGGTAACATTTTTTCCTTTAAAAGATTAACATCTGCTTGTAAATGCCTATCTTTTACTTTACTCCAAGTAAATTTATCTCTGTTACCAATATTAAGATTTGTTCTAACTTGTTCGCCTGTTTCATCAAACATCTTTTTAGCTTTAAACAGAACAGTTGGCAAATACAAACATCTGTTTAACTTTCTTGCAACTTTTTGTGTATAACTATCGACAAAAAAATGCCAAAAATACGGTGGAGCAAGATAGCCTAACGTATTAATCCAATTTTTATGTACAGCAAAATGAGCCGCGGGTAAAGGTTTATCTTCCCATAATTTAACTTCATTTCCTAAATCTCGAGTACCTTTTCTTCTTCCATCGGATGGTACAACCATTAATATCTTATCTTCATACTTGTCAAATTGTTCTACAATTAATTGATCCCAATCTTGTGTTTGAATTTGTACATCATCTCCCATTAGCATTACTATATCATAACTTGCTTGACTTGCCAGTAAATTCCAACTATAACAAGTCGACTGGTTTGGACCAATAGTATAATATTTTTCATCTAATAATTCTTTATATTCTTCTATTGTAGGATCGTCATCATTAAGATAAAATAAAATTTCTACATCGTGTTTTGCAAATTTTAGTGCTGTATCAACTAACCTTTTTGCTAATTTTGGACGTCCTCTTGACGGACAACTAAATGAAATCATATTAATTTGTCTTTCCAAGTTTTTGGTGTGTGTTCATTTATAATTTCTAATGGTAAATGATACTGAAACTTTTTAGTTCCTCGTAATCTAATATAATCTGCAGTCTTTTTTACTGCTGTTCTTAAATTAGTTGACGTTTTATAACCTAATAACTTACGTGCTTTGTCTGATGAACAAGTTGCAAGTTTAACTTCTTGTGGTCTATCTAAATGGTATTCTGGATCTAAATTAATTCCTGTTTCATTAGCACACAACTCAGCAAGTCCATTTATTGTTGTAGACTCTTCGTCTGGTCCAATGTTTATTACTTGTCCAACTACGTTATCTTGAAAGGCAAGTGCGTTCAAACAATATAAACAATCATCAATATAACTAAAACATCTTTTTTGTTCACCATCGCCGTATATAATTGGTTGCTTACCTTGTAACATTCTGTTTAACATAATTGACATTACGTTTCTAAATGGGTCATCATACTTCTGTCTTGGGCCAACTATGTTGTGTGGTACAGCAATAACGTACTCCATTCCGTGTACTTTACATAAATTTTTTAATACATCCTCTCCGGCTTTTTTTGCAATACCGTAAGGATCTTGTGGCTTACAATCATAATCTTCTTTAAATGGTGTTTGGTTCTCTCCATATCTTGCCATGCTTGAACAATACACAAAACGTTTTACTTTATTTTTAATTGCGGCAGTTACAGTTGCAACTGAAGCCTCAAATATATTTTGTGTTACAAGTACAGGAGAAAAAACTGAAAGTCCTTCATATGCGGTTGCGGCTGTGTGATAAACTATATCACACCCTTCCATTGCTTTTGTAAGTTTATCTAAATCTTTACAATCAACTTGATGAAACTCAACGTCTTGCGGAACATTATCTACATAGCCACCGATCATATTGTCATTACCAGCAACTGTGTGTCCGTTTGCTATCATTAAGTCTGCTAAATGAGAACCTAAAAATCCTGCAACGCCTGTTATAAAAATTTTCATATAAACCTATTTAAGATGTTGGATAATACTTGGACAAATAATCAAAATCATCTTTATAAACTTTTTTAATCCTTTCTTTTTGTGCTGGTGTTAATAATGACGTCCTGTTTTGTCCTTGTCTTAATAATTTTCTTGACCCTGACTCACTTGTATTAAAAATTGGAAAATCTTTTTGTGGTAACGTTGGGTTTTCTAGTAAGTCTTCAAATCTATAAATTATATCAAACTTAGAACTAGGCTCACATAACCAATATGTTTGTGGCATATAATTTACTCTAATTTCTCCACTTTCGTATTCATCAATCATATCATCAATGCTTTTCCATCCGTGCTTTTCCGCTGTACTTTTTACTTTAGAAAACCATACCCAACTACTTGCAATTCTATCCATTGGTTCTCGTATTGTTGTAACTATTTTATAATCAGCATAATTATAATTAATTTTTTTAAGCCTTTCGAGTATACTTGGAAGCCTACTATGCCTTCCAAATTCGTTTTTTTTTAAAAAAGGTGCTCTAGTATGATGTGCTGGCCATTGATAAGAAAACCAACTTCCGCCTGTTCGCGGAATATGTACATAAATCATTTTTGCTTCTGGATCTATTTGCATTATACTCTATAATAAACTATATCCGGCCATTGACTCATTAAAATTTTAAAACCTAAATTTTTTACTATATGCTCTTTAACTTCTTTGTTACTTGATTCGTATTTTTCAGTATTATGATTAAGTTCTACCATAAGAAATTTTACATTAGATTGATTTTCATCATTAAACGTCAAAGTTTTATGAGCTCCTTTTAATACTTCCATTTCGTATCCTTCTACATCTATTTTAATCATTTCAACATCTTTGTAATTGAAATAATCTATTGTATGCATTGGTATATCGCCTTTGCCTTTTACTCTAGTTTTCTGTGTTGCTTCTTCTGTTGTTAAAGATATTTCTCCTTCTTCATTTCCTATTGCAAATCTGTGGCTTTTAATTCTATCACTAAATCTTGCTACGTTTCTTTCTAAACAAGCAAAGTGTACTCGATCCGGTTCAAATGCATCAATATTCTTAATATATTTTTCCATTGCAACACTCCAAGTACCACACCAAGCACCTACATCTAATACTCTTTTAAACTTTTTTTTCTGACTATCACAATAGTTTATAAAATTATTCAAACATTTATTCTGTGTAAAAGGGAGACCTGCTTTCCACTGATCGATATGCTTATCATTTGATGGTACCCAAAAATCGTTTATTTCTTCTATTTGTGTTTTCATAGTATACCTTTATCTAGTAATATCTCAACTGCTTTACCGTTTTCATATTCTTCTGGCGTAAATTGTTGGTATGCTAATGACCATAACCATTCTTCAGCACCAACAAAAAACGGATTTTCTATATCAGAAATTTCTTGTCCTGAAACTTCTTTTGCAAAACTTTTTTCATCACATATAACAGGTATCCCCATAAGCTGAGCTTCGATTGCCGCTATAGAACAACTTGTTACTAAACACCAAGCGTCTTTTAATTGTTCTGCTAACGGAATTGTTGCTTCGCTAGGACCCGATGTTCCTCTACCACGCGGTTTATGTCTTACTACTATTGGTCTGTCTGTGTGTACTTTAATCTCTGAAATTGTTTCTTCTAGCCAATTAGGCCTATCTAAATAATTGTGTATACCTTCAGAACTTGGACAAACTAAAACATTTTTTCCTTTAAAGTCTGGTGCCTTAACTTTTAATCCAAACTTATCAAACCTATCAGACTTACAATGTTTAATGTATCTTACGTGTATTCCATTTTTACAAATACGCCAATAATGATTATCTGGTTTTAAATTATTATTATCAAATCTACCAAAATATGGAGTATCAGTAAACCAAAACTGATGTTTACGTGCATCTAACTTTTTAACTAAAGATAAATTATTATTAACAAAACCCCAAAACATTGAATTTGCTAACGGCTCTGTTGCAATACTATTATCATTTACAGCAACTTGTTCTGGCCAAGACTTTTTAATTCCATTAAAAACTTCCCAG
>CEUX01041401.1_pt1 | contig 10414 bp, 21 predicted proteins | sample 531361 | NCBI WGS metagenome assembly CEUX01 (sample SAMEA2622736, study PRJEB7988) | marine metagenome | isolation source: saline water (ENVO:00002010), including
ACTACCACTTGCAGCATTCATTAACATTGATATACCTGATGCAGTTCTACCTACACCTGTAACTCCTGTTTGTCCATGTGCAAAAGAAGGCAATCCTGTGCTTTCATCTGATAATTGTCTTGCCTTATCAAATAATTGCATATTTTCACTTGAGACATTTGGAAACTTTGTGCCAAATATAGCTTGACCCGGTGCTCCACCTTGTCTTCTAAATACTTTACCCGGATACACAGATAAATCTTGACCCGGAACTAAATTTGTTTCATCTACTTCTATAAGCAAGTTACCTGATAATACAGCATTATCAACTGCCATTCTCATAAACCCATTCATTAAGGTTTGAGTGTCATCCATATTTTCTGCAATACCTACACCAAAAAATGAATAGGGATTTAATTCATATGGTGCTGCCATATAAGGTATTCTTGTTGGTTTGAATGGATTAATAACCATTCTAATTAATTTATTATTACATATCCATACATTAACTTGAACTTCGTCTAAAGACTTTACATCTTTAGGTATTTCTACATTTTGTTCTAGTAGCATGTTTACATCACAAGTACCCCAATACTCTAGTACTTCAAATCTATCTACACCATAATCTTGTGAATAATCTGATAAATCATCTTCCCATGATTCTTTATCGTAATTTTCACCTTCTAGTATAGCTTCTTCTATAACTTGAGGTCTGAAATGAGGTCTCTTTTTTAAACTGCGTAATTGTGTTCTTGACATCTTGTGTCTTTCAATTACGTATTGAGCTTCATCCATGTTATTAGCATCAGGGTCAGGATAAAAATTCCATACTGATACATGTGATACTTGTGGAACAGTTTTAAAAGAAGGATTATATTCTCCTACTTCATCCCAATCAGGATATTCTTTATCAACTGCAAAAGGTCCTTTCATGACACCTGTTCCAAATAGTGCCATTTCAAATGCAGTGCTTCTCAAATGCTTATTAGCACCTGATTCTTCTAATTGGTCATGTATTTTCTTTTCCATACTTTTAGCTGCAACCATTGCAGGACTAAAAGTTATCGCTGTAGGAGTTTTACCACTTTCTTCTTTAAGGTTTTCAACTTCGCCCAGCTTTTCTTGCAGAGGACCAAGCCTTTCCTGTAAAGTCTTAGCAGTAGCTCCTTTAGGTAGTTCTTTGCCATCACCACTGTAACCATATGGTGACTCATTATTCGGATTACGCAATTCTTGAGGTTCTTTGGGGTCAAACGATACATCTTTTGCAACTCCTTCTGGTAATTCTGTTGGTTCAATACTCAACGGAAACTTATTATTAGCAAATAACACATCAACAATCTGTCCATATGCTGCTAACGTTTTTGTCTTTGTAACTTTTATAAATACTCGGGATTTTTCTGCTTCAGTAAATTGTACATCTGAACCATATATACCCCTGTAATTTCTATATGCTCTTAACCATCTCTGTTCATCCTGTTCTCTATAATCTTCTGCACGATTATATTTTTCCATAATAAATGGGATAATATTACTTCTATTTAAATCTTCAGTTCCACTATCTTCAGAGTCTTCTACTCCAATAGCTTCTTCTTCTATATTAACTTCGTTTATTTCATCTTCTGCCATATTAATATCCAAATGTTGCGTCTGCTACAGGCATACTTTGTGTAGGTTTACCCATAGGGTCGTAATCAAATATGCTAAATCTAGGTCTAGTCATTACCCCATATCGTAATGCATCATAGATATGGTCTTCTGAAGTCGTATCAACATCCTCTGGATTTTTCTTATCAATAGGAATTGCAGGTATTTGAGAAACTGCATTAGTACAAGTATTAAAAAATATTAATCTAGGTTCTTCTGTATACTCATCTATTTGCAATCTTCTGTGTATCTCGTTTTTACCTGATACACGACTTCCTTTACTTCTGTCGGATGGTCTCCAACGACATCCTCTCATAATCATCTGTTCTGCAAGAGAAGGACCAGTATCGCCACGTTTATGCCAAAGAGAACTGTCCAATACACCATACTTAATATTTCCATCTTCTTGCTCCAACTCTAAAACCATATCTGCTAAATCAGTAGCTAATACTTTTGATACATACAATTCTCGGTAAACAATAATTTGTTCTGATGGTGCTACTGCAAACCAAAGAACTGCACTATAAGAACCATAACCATAATCGCAAGACCTAAACTTAACCCAATTACTAGGTATTTTAAATGGTTCAACAACGTGTATGTTTCTGTCAAACTCTGTAAAAGCAGCACCTTCTTTTATATCCCAATCGCCTTCAAGAAGTTGTCTTCTTTGTTGTTCAGGCAAAGAAAGTAACATTGCTTCGTAATCACCTGATTCTGCTAAATATGGATTATCAAATAATCTAGCAGGTATAAATCTTCTTTTAAATAAACTCTTTCCTGCTTTTTGATGCCCTGCAGGATATTTAAGTGATTCTCCTGTCTCTATATCTGTAGCAGCAAAAGATGTATTATAAGGTGCAGGGTCAATAAACATTTTCTTAACCCAATGATGTCCTCTACCTCCCGGATTCGTTGTTGCTCTCATATACACTGGTAAATCAGGAGCAGTAGAACGAAGTCTTGACCTCATATAATTCCATGCATATGGTGTTGCCCATTGTGTCAACTCATCAAAGCCTATCCAACTAAAAGCTAAACCTTGATACCTTAATACATCATCATCTCGGTCTAGGTATGACATCCAAAGTCTCGCACCTGATGGTGCTACCCATTGCATCTTTCTTTCTGACCATTTAATACCCTTCCAAACTTTAGGGTATAATTCTTGAGACTTAAATATAAGTTCTCTTAATTCTTCTGTAGTATGTCTAAGTAGTAAGCCACTAAATGCAGGATGACCCATATAACGCAGTGGGTCTGCTAACATAGCATATGACTTGCCACCTCCTGCCGAACCCCCATATAACACTTCTCTTTCTGCAGAAGCTAAAAACTCTGTTTGAGGTCCATCGTTAGGTTTAAAAATAACATTGTGCTTTTGTTCTACAGGTATATAATCAGTTTCTTCTTTTTTTATATTTATCTGTTTAGTATCTTTAACCGATACTGACTCTTGCACCTGTTCTTTCTTCTTCAATCTCTTTCGCCTTGGAGATTGCCTTTTCTGCATACTCTGCCCACTTGCGTAGGCTTCTAGCTTGGTTCTTACGTCTTTGCTCATTCTTTAATCGTTTCATTAATCCTACATGCGAAATGTATCTTCCTGTTTTTGTTCTTAACCATTCTGATACTTGACGATAAGAATATTGTTTTACATATTTTCTCGCCATTTCTAATAAATCTAATTCCGTTTTAATAGGATTAAGAATTTCTGAATCTTCTGCACTCTTCTCATAACCAAAAGGAACTGTTCTTGCAATACGAGGTATTTTAGACCACTCTCCATTATCTTCTTTTATATCTGTTGGTTGGGGTAATTCCCAAGTTCCTATACTTCTAACTGTCATGTTTTTAAAGTTGCTCTATTTGTTTTTTTATTGTATTTAAAATCTTTTACGTTTCTTTTAGTATATTTAGCCTGTCTTAATTTTGCTCTTTGAGAAGCAGTTTTATTACCTTGTTTTTTACCTTTTACAGTTGGTTTATTTGTTCCCTTTTTTAAATTGCCACTTTTTTGCAAAGAAGATGTAGCTATTGCATATGCTGCCTTATCAGAGTATCCTTTATTTTTTAATTGAGAAACTAATCTATCAAGTATTTTACTCATCTTCTTCTGCAGTATTTTTTGGTGGCATTAATATAACTCCACCTGATGCCTCTACTTGCATCTTTTCTGTCTTAACTAATCCTGTTCTATCTAACAATTCTTTAGCAGCAGTCATCTTTTCTCTTATACCTAATTCAGTAGGGTCACTAATACCCCCTACCATTGCTACTGCTGCTTTAGGAGCATTACGAGCCATAAACATTTGTGTAGCCTCTAGTATTTCTTCTTTTAATCCTTTAACAATATCTGCAGTAGAACTATTAGGAGAATATCCTGCTAAAGTTTTAGCTTGTGAAGTATCTCCATTTGCTTCATCAAATAATACATCTAAAAATTTTTGTTGTTTTTCAGTTAATTCTTTAGCCATTATGTTGTTTTTTTCTTTCTTCTTTTTTTTCTAACAGGTATAACTCCTGCCACTGACCTTGTTACAACAACAGCACCTGTGCCACCCCTAGATTTTTTAACGAAACTTTCAAGTTGTTTCTTTGATAATTTAGGGAACATTTTTTTTAATTTAGCTACTGTATTTTTTGTTGTTGCCGACATTACAATCTTCCTTTAATTAGGCACACTATGAGTAAGTACTCTTTCTATAAGTCTATTAGCTCTGTTAGTTGTCTGCTTATGCCAACGACTGTCTTCCATCTGCGTTGCCATTTCACGATAGTCTTCGTTATGCACAGCAGCAATCATCTTCTTAAATTTGCTTAATCTCGGTCTGCCTAATTGAAAAGACATATTTGTTAATACGTGCTGTATATCTTCAGGAAGCTCATCAAAATTATCAAACAATGATATACAATCGTTTATAGACCTTTGTACATCTTTTTCAAACCAATCTTTAACTTGTTCTTCAGGTATAGTGCTACCTAAAGGTTGTCCAAAATATTCTTCATCCCACTCGGTTATCAAATGTCCTATTCCCCCGGTCAAATGACCTTCACTGCAATGATAGGTTTCATATTTAATACCTTCGTCAGCTTCAATTTCTTGTCTTAATATTTCTAGGTTCACAGTCTAAGTCCTTTTTTAATTTGTTCATCACGTATTATCTTTACATGTTTCATATAAAAATAATTTCCTATGCCATTAATTATAGCAGAAATCTTCAAAAAAGTCAAGGCTTTTATTGACATTAGCATTTCCATCTTCTTCTAGCTTGTCTTAATCTTGAGTTAGGATTCTTTGCTGCTTTAGGAAATTTTTTCATTTGTCCTGCACTTCTTGCACAATAAGATTTTCTTCTTTTTGCTGCTTTACTCCCCTTTTTAACTTTACCTGTTACTGCAGTTTTTAATTTACTGCCCGGATTATCTCTACGATACTTGGCTACACCTTTAGCAGTCATACCTGCACCTTTTTTGGTAGGTCTTTTATGACCACCTTTTATAGTATGACCTTTCATGCCTCCTTTTTTAGACTTTTTTTTCGGCACTATTTGTTATTTTTTAAATTGTTTACAATAGTTACTGGATTAACATATTTTTTAGCTAGTTTACCCTTTGTTAATAAACCACCACCACTAAACTTTCCATAATCATAATCGTCTTCTAGCATTGCTTTTATATTATCTATTCGTGCTTTAAGAGCATCTATTTCTTTTGCCTTACCTTTTTTTTGTGCGTCTCCTAATAATTTTTCTGCATGAAATAATCTACTATATAAATTATATTTTTTTGGTTTTGCCATTCTACTTTCCTTTCTTTTTTAGTAATATGGATTTACTGTAGAATTTGGGTCTTCTATACCCTCAACTCCTAATACTTCAGGTATATAATATTTTAACATATTTTCTATACCCATCTTTAAAGTTTGTGTTGACATTGCACATCCACTACAAGCACCACTTAAAAATATTGTTGCTATACCATCTTTAAATGACTGCAACTCTACGTGACCACCATGCATCTGAACACTTGGTAGTATACTTTCTTCAATTATTTTATTAATTCTGTCTTCAACTTCTTGTGTCACTTCTTCTTTAACATTTTTGCTGCTTGACCTACACCTTTTATTCCGAAAGATGCAGATATGGCAATATATAATAAATACTGATACCAGTCAGGCAAAGTTGCTAATATCTCAAAACCACTTTTAACATATTCTCTCATGCCCGGAATAAAGACTAGAATTGCAGGAGCTAGTAACACAACTAAAGCAAATTCATCTTTCCACGAATCTACTGTAGCATCTGCCATCTTACCTTCCCACTCTACTTCACCTGCTGCTACTTTCTCTGCAACAGTTGCTCTTGCTTTAGCCTCTGCTACTTTAGCAAGTCCGTCAGCTTTTGTTTTTTCTACTTTGTTTTGAAACCACGTTCCTGCGAGATTTGCTATTGGTCCTATCAGAGCTTGTATCATTGTTTAATTTCTCCTGTAACTTTGCAAAGTTTACTTTTTCTTGTAATTGTTTTTTCTTTAAGTATTCGTTGCGTTTTTCTTGTTTCCTAATGGGGTTGTTTAGTTGTTTGTCTATTTCTCGTATTCTATCTGGTGTCAATAAACGCAATGGTCTATTGTTATTTGGTATGATTATTTTTAACTTTCGTCTAGTTATATCTTACCTGCCCACTTTGCAGCAAAATAAATAATAAACCCTACTCCTACTATAAAAAATATTCCACCTACTATGTAAGTTACGAGTTCTATTAACTCTTCTCTTTGCTTTTGAGCCATTTTTTCTGCATATCGTCTAGACTTTCTTGCTTCAGCTTGAAACCTCTGCCAATCTTGCCACAATCCCGGTCTACCTGCATATATCATTATTTCTTTAAGTTGTTTTTCTTGCTCTTTAATTTTTTCAAGAGCCATAAACTCTTCTAGGTCTGCACCTCCTGCACCTTTAGCTTTCTTTTTACTTGCCTTCTTTTCTATTTGTTCCTTTGCAAAAACAAAATCGCTAATTTGTTTTCCACAACTAGCGAGTTCTTTTCCATTAGATACAAAACTTTTAATAACTGCAAAGGCAGCATTGGCAGCAGCTAATTCAGCTAACATTTTATTTCCTTACAGGTTTACAATACGCAGTTATCTGTTTATTTCCATCCTCTGTTGGTATTTGGGGTTGGTTGTGCAGTCTTTCTGCAAAATATAGACACCTATCTACATTTTTAAATCTTTGTGTTTGATTAACTATTTGTTTGTCTATCATAAACACTAGAAGGAACTCTATCATGTGTTGCTATACAGGAGCACCCTCTATTTCTACATCTTCTTCTTTATGGCAGTCGCAATCACATTCTTCGCAATCGCATTCATAACATTCACACGTAGCACATTTCTCTTTATCTGCCACGTCTTGTCATTCCACCTTTATTCATTTTCTTAATAGGTTTCTTTTTAAGCATTCCACCACCCATCATCTTTTTCTTTTTAGGTGGTCTTCCTACTTGAGAACCATATGTTCCTATTCCTTTAGGCATAAGCATTCCTCTTTTTTGCATTTCTAGTACGAGAAAACGACCTGTTTTTAGATTTAGAGGCAAGTGTTAGGTTAGTTACCCTGTTATCTCTAGGATTACCATTTCTATGAGAAACGTCTTTGCCATCACCTTTTTTGGCTTTACCTAATTTAATTAATTTATTACGAGCAGCATTTCTGCTATCTCTTCTTTTAATTTGTTCAGGTTTGCCATGATAATTAGCATATTCAGATTTATAGTTTCTATTAGAAGCAGTAGCAGAGCCACCTAACACGTACTTCTTTCTTTTAACTTGTCGTTTTTTCTTTACAGCCATAGAACTAAACTATGTATTTGCTCCTACTTTAGGCTTCTTCTTAAACTTATTTATAAATTTTTTAAGACTAGGATTAGTTTTAGAAGCAGGTTTTGTGTAGCTTTTAGGAGCTACATAAGTTTTGCCCTGTATATTTACAAGTTTATGTGTCTTTTGATTATACGAACCTTTAAAAGGTTTAAGAGAACTAGGCTTACTTGTAAATTTTTTAGCCTCTGATTTAGACATTTTGGATGATACACCTTTTGATGCCTTTTGACCTTTAATAGCAAATGGGTCTATTTTACTCTTAGTTACTACTTTAACATCTTTCTTATTTTTTAAAGTACTAGGATTTTTAATATACTTCTTTATAGCAGCTCTTGTCTTAGGACCCATGATACCATCAGCTTTAATTTTAGCACCCATCTTAATTAATCTCTTTTGCAGAGATAAAGTTGATGCATAATTTTTTGTATTCGCTGCAGTTGCTTTTACTTTTTCTTTTTTAGGTCTAGGTGTAGGTGTTATAACCTTTGAATCTTTTTTAGTTTTAACTTTGGGTTGAGTTGTTATTTTACCACCTAGTGCTCCCGGAGACATACCTCTCTTTTTTTTAGTCGTTTTAGAACCTTTATTTTTAGGTGTTGCGTGTCCTTCTACACCCTTTTTAGTGTTTTTAGGGTCTTTAGTTCCCGGTAATAACCATTCCATCCACCCTGATGATTTTCCTTTTTGCGAATGGTCTTCATAAGTAGGCTTAGGCTTAGTTTTTGCAAACCTTCTTTTCATAGCAGCCATTCTTTTATCTTTTGCATTTGCCTCTTTAAGGCTAGTAATTGCCATCTCTAGTTTCTCCTTTTTAATTTATTTGTAACAGAACCACCTGCTACATACATGTGGGGTTTACCCACTGTGCCACCATATGCTAATTTTTTTCTGCTTTGCACCTTTTTAGATGCAAAATTAGCCACCACTTCTTGAGCCTTTTCAACTAGAGCTTTGCTATGTGTAGGAGCTTTTTCTAAAATTCTTTTAGCTTCTGCTAATGTCATTTTATGTGTCTACCTTTTCTGCTTCCTTTTCCATATTTAAGCATTTATAGCTTTTAGGAAAATAGTTTGGCATATATAATCGCATTTCTTTCGCTATTACATAGGCACGTGCCAAACACTTATCGTGGCTTTTATGAGGACTATACAAATCTTGTAAAGTCACACATTCTTTTGGATTGTTTACGAGACAAGCCAATACAAATAATAAATACATTTACGTGTCCTTCCATCCTTCTGCTTTCATTGCTGCTTCTACATGCTTCAGAGAAAATGAACGACCATAATGTGCTTCTACTGCTGCTCTTACGTAGTAGACATCACTATGAGGAATGTGTAGTCTATGTAATTTATTATTACGGACAGCATTATAGAACTTTTCTAATACATTATTTGTATATAGTTTTACTGATTTTTTTCTCATTGTCAAGTTTAATGTAAATTTTAATGAAATACGGAGTATATATTATATATAATACTATATCTAAGTTAAAACACATTATAAATGTATTATATTTAATATATTATTATATTTAATGTATATAACATTATCTATGTTAACATTATAATTGTGTCTAATTATATCATACTTTTATTCATTTGTCAAATACATTTATTATGTCCTCCCCCGATGTTAAATATGCCTATTTTTTAAGCAGTTTTATATATACTAAAATATAATTTATTATCATTTTCCTTTGTGGTTAACATATAAAAATTCTAATCTGTGTATTTGTCCAAGAACATAACGTGGTACGGGGAGGGTGGCTGTGGCATGGGTGTATTTTTTGGATAGATATTGGAATATTGACTGAAAAAATATAATTTTTAACAAGTTGGTAAGAATAAACTATTGATTTTATTGAGTAATTGAATTTTTAAATACTGATATGGTATCAGTTACCTATTGTATTATTGGCACAAGTCTTGCTATGGCAAAATCCATGCCAAAATCAATGCAGGAGCATATCCATAATTTATTTTTTTATTTTTTCATTTTTGGCACGATTCTTGCTACTATCCTAGTGTCAAAAATTTGACAATTAGGAGTGTCAAAAACCTGTCCTGTCAAAAATTTGACACTTGCTGCTTTTGGCATAAGAATTGCATATTTTCCATATGTTTATTTTTATATTAATTCTTACCAAGTTGTTAAAAATTCTTACCAAGATGAGATGCTGCTTGTTAAGAATTGGCATAAAGATTGCAAGTATAACAATGTATTTTAATTTATTTATGAAAGGAAAATAAAATGCAAAAATTTGAAAATGTAGAAAAAATCATTAATAAAGAAATTAACTTTCTTAATGGCAGCGAAAAATTAATAGAAGAAAATTACGAAGAGTTAGTTGATTTTTCAAGTAAGTTTTACAATGCAGAAAAAAGGGTAAAAGACAAAAATCTTGATAAAGGCGTAACAAAAGCAATCAATGAAGAATTAAAAATTGAGTTTCCTAATTCTTACCAAGTTGTTAAAAAATTGACTGCTAATCATAAAACAAGTTGTCGTAAACTTGGCAAAAACCCTGAAGAAAGCAAAAAAGTTATTAAGAAAACTTTACAAGATTGTAAGACCAAAAAGAAAAAATTTAAGGGTAATACAATTAGAGGGTTAGGAAATTTGCTTAATGTAAAATCTGAAGAAAAAACTTTAGATGCAGTTATTCAAGATTTTATTAAAAGCACTACCAAGAAATTTGAAATTTCAGAAACTGCATTAGTTGAAAATTTTACTAGGATAATTCAAAATTCAAAAGACGAAGAAAATTTGGATAGCCAACAAAATTCCCAACTTGATAATCTTGCGAAGGCATTTCATGATAAACTTGCAGATAGTCAAGTTGCAAAGGACATGGGATTAGTTGCTAACGCATAAAAAACATTTTAAAATTTTAAGAGGGATT
>CEUX01045466.1_pt1 | contig 10411 bp, 9 predicted proteins | sample 531361 | NCBI WGS metagenome assembly CEUX01 (sample SAMEA2622736, study PRJEB7988) | marine metagenome | isolation source: saline water (ENVO:00002010), including
CATTATTTAAAAACCATTGTAATTCATCAGCATCGGCACTTTTTTCTCCGAATGTGTTAAGTGTATCGCTTTCAAAAAAATCATTTAGTGTTTTTTTCTTATCTCCGTTCACTTTTTACCTCTTCTTTTCATTTCTCCATTCTTAATGGCAATTCTTCTAGAGTTCCTTTCATAAGAGAATCTAATTGAGATTGGTTAAAATCATACCATTGACCATCTCTTTCAAATGAATGAACTATCTCATCTGATTCCATATCTGCTTGCTTCCTCTCATTCCCTTCCTCTATTAACTTTTCCCATTTATCTTCAAAGCTTAAACTTGTATCAATATTCCCTATACTGAATAATGTATCAGGAACTCCTGTCTCCAATAATCTTTGTAATTTATTTTCTTCTCTTTGTCTGAATGCTTCCATTAGAGCATCAGAATCAGCACTTTTTTCTCCAAATGTTTTCAGTGAATCACTTTCAAGAAAGTCATTTAGAGTTTTTTTCTTATCTCCGTTCATTTTTTACCTCTTCTCATTGACCTTAACAATTCTTTAATTGTTAAATCAGCCCACATTTTTTGTTCTCTTAAACCAGGGTCTTTATAGTAATCTTGCATAGCTTGAATTTCTGTTTTGTCAGCATCCATAACTCTTTTATGGTCAGCTTTTCTTACTAATGGCTTTCTTAAGTCTGTTACCTTTCCGCTTTTCCATCTAATTTTGTTAAGTTTTTTTAATTTACCAATAACTCCCAAACCTGGTATTAAATTCTCTACTGGGAAAATTTCCTGCATTCTTTCAAGGCTCATAGATGGTTCAGCTTGTCTCATTCTTCCATAGTTTAATTCATCTTCTGTCCATCCAGGCTTACCAGGAACTTCAACATTAGAGTTTTCATTTTTACGTCTTAATGGACCAACTGATGTGAAACCACGATTTTGCATTTCTTTAAATATATCTTTCCAGTCTACTGATTCAAACCAATCTCTAAACCTTCTACCTTGTTTGCCAAACATTCCACCACTTCTAAGACGGTCAACAGCATCTCTCTGTAAAGAGTCTAATTCAGTTGTTGGATTTTGTCCAATTATAGGTCCTGTATCTGAAGGGTCAAAGGTTAATTTGTCCACAAGAGCTTCTCCTTGTTTTCCAATCAAACCGCCTTCTTGAAGACGTCTAATAGCATCTTGTTGAAGAGAGTCAGCTTCTGCAGATTGATTTCCATACAGAAGGTCGTATAGACTTAATCCTTTTTTACTATCTCCATTCATAATTTCTCCTTTTATTTCTTATAAACTTTTTCTGCTCCAGCTATACCGAAGCTCCCTAATGTTACCCAAACAAATGAATTATAAACATTGTCATTAATAACTAAATCTTGTCCTAATAATCCTGTTACTAAATCAACAATTCCAAATACAACCATAATAGCAAACGAAATAAATCCTATGATTGCTTTTTCATTATACTCATTTTCATCTTTAAATATTGACCACATTAAGGTTTATATTCCCATTCTTCTCTTTTTCTTTCTACTTTCTTTGCGTAATCTTTCATAATTTGACTTACGCTAAAATCTTCAAACTCTATTCTAAGTGTTGGATATTTTCCACCCCAAGCTTTATTAAACTCATTAACAAGTTTTGAAGCTTCAGCTGGATTTCCACCTATTATATAATCTTTTGCTGCTTGTATTGCATCTCTTTTTCTTTGAGTTGCTCTATCTCTTTCCATTTTAGGAGTTTCAACTCTTTTTATTAATCTAGAAGGAAGTCCACCAAAAGCTGGTGCTGCAACGGTTAATGCTTTTATAGCAGGTTCTTTCATACTTGGATGAAATGTATCTGTAGAGTTAATAAATGTTCCCCAGCTTCTTGATAGTCTTTGCAAGTCATCAATCATTACAGGTTTTAATGCAAATTCAAGAGAACCAAGCCAGTCTTCATCACTAATTAAATCTCCAACCATTCCAAAACCACCTACTGCAGACATTGCCTCCAAATATTTATCAAAAGTCACATCTCCAAAACCTTTTTTAAATAATTTAGCTCTTCTATTTCTAGTTGAAAATTCTGGGTCTCCACTAAGGGTTGAAGTTATCCAAGCCTTAGCTGGTTGAACAAACGCCATTCCTGCCATACCACTCAATCCTACTGCTAATACAGGCATAACATTTCCATTTAAAAATTCTGCTTTACTTTGTTCATATATATATTGTGCTTGTCTATATCCAAATCTTTTAAATAATAAAAAAGGTTTAAAATGAGGATTATTAAATAAGAAAGGGTCTTTTGTAAAGCTTCTTTGAAGTTGTGAGTCTTTAGCGAATTTAAGCATAATTCTTGCTACTTCTTTGTTGTATTTCTCTTGAGCAACTCTACCTTTACCAGGTTCTTTCAAAATATAATCAACATCAAATCCTAATCTTTGTAATTTATTTTTTGCATACTTCTTTCTAAATTCTGGAGCTAAAGAATCTAAAAACGAAAATGCTCCTGTTCCTTTTTTACCTAAAGCCATATTTCTTAAATCTTGTATTAATACATCAGCAGTAGCTCCAGCCATAATCTGATTCCATCTATTCATAGTGTTAAATAAAGATAGGTCTCCTGTTAATTGTGTCATAGTACCTATTTTATCTTGATTTCCTTTAGTAAATAAAGAAATAAATCTTTGCATACTTGTTTGTGCTTTAGCTTGAGTTCCTGTTATAGCAGCAGCCGAAGCATCTACTGGACCTGTAAACTCATCCAACATAGATTGAACTGTTGTATGTTGTGCTGCTTTCTTTCTAAAGTCTCCATCTGTAGCTAACCTATACATAGCTTTTCCAAATCTCCAATATCCAGCTGAAACCATTGTAGATATAAACTGCTGAGTCACATTAGGAATAGTAGCCATACCTAAATTAATTTTTGCTATCATTTCAAGTTGAGCTACTTTACTTAATATTTCAGCAGTAGTAGATGTATTTGTAAGGTTAACATCTCCTGTTAAAACATCTTTCATTAAAGCAACTGCTTGTTTTTCTGTTTGAGGAGCAAATGGAATTTCATATCCACCTAGCCAATCAACCATTTTTGGAGAGCCTCTTAATCTTTTGTCTGGATTTATATGTTCTGCTAATTTATCAAGTATTTCTCCTTTTGCTCCAAAGTTTTTAACTTGAACCTGTCTTTTTGATGCACCTGATACATAGTCAGTTAAAATAACCAAAGCATCATTTTCCATTATAGACTCTCTAGCGGCCTTAAGTCCTCTTCCTGCCAGTTCCTGAAGACCTGCAGCATCAACTTCGTTAGCAATTTCAGCAAAATCTATATCAGCTAAAGCAGAGTCAACAACAGGTTTTCTTCTTTTTTCTAATGCAGCAAAAGGTTTTAAAGTATGGTTATATGTACCGTATCTTATAGCTAAATGAACTTGATGTTTTGAAGCATTCGGTCCAAGTTTTGATTGTATAGCAGTAAATAATCTTAAGTAGTGTTCATCCATTTTTTGTTTATCTGTCCAATTTTTTCTTGGTCCAGTTAATCCAGATTCAATCTTATCCATATATTGAGTTATTATATTGTTCATTGCCTTCTGTTGTGCTGGAGTTAAAGGTTCAGTATCTGTCATAGTTGCGAAAGACTCTCCCATTTCTTTTCTTATCATTTTAGCTACTTCTTTATCACCTTTATAAAGTCTTTCAATAACACTTTTTCTTACTCTTTGAGGAAAGTAATTTTGAACATATCTTGCCACAGGAACGCCAGCTGCTTTAGCTTCATTTCTTATCCTGTTCATAAAAGCATTTTTGTCTTTTTTTGTAATACCTTTCATCTTTTGAATGACATCTAATCTCGCCTGATGAAATTCTCTCATTTCTTTATTTCTACTGTTTCTTAATTTTCTTTGAATCTCATCAACAAAGTCTTCAGTTTTCATTTCCATATCATTTTTTAATGAATGAACTCTTTTCCCTTTATGAGCTTCGCCTCTTATATATGCATTCCATCTTTTATTTTTTCTCATAAAAGAAAAGTCTAATATCTCTCCCAACTCAGTAAGTCTTTCTCCCTGTAGAATAGTTGTTTGTCCATCTGCGATGTCAATATATCTTAAATATTTTTGAGCTGCTGTATCTTCTAAGTTATGTAAACCACTTCTGAAAGCACCAAGAAAAGAACTGACAGGACCAGAAAATTTGTTTGGATTCTCAGTATAGAATAGTTGTCGTCTCTCTATTTCCGTTAAGTTGGCATATGCCTCCCATCTTTTTTTATTGCCTTTTAAAAATTTTCTTATAACAAATTGCTCTTGCTGACTAAGTGTTCCTACAAATTCTTGTAAAAGTTCTGTTTGGTTCCAATAGCCTTCCATCTTAATTTCGCCTTTCTTAGACATAACAAACTTTTCAAATTTTTTAGCCAAACCATCTGTGTGGCCCCATTGTCTATGAAGGAATGTGTCAGCATTTGCTATAGCTACTCCTACAGATTGATTACCATATATTTCAGGATTATCAATTGCATTTTTAATTTCTGTTTTTAAAACTTGAGTTCTAAGGTCTCCTATAGTTTTTCCGCTGCCTTTATCTGTTTTTAATCTTTTTCTAAGATATCTATCATCTGTAAAATGGTCAAATAGCTTTACAGTATTGTCTTTATCTAAAAGATATCTTACTTTTCCTCCTTCTCCAGCCATTTCTATAATAACTTCTCCAGTAAGTTTTCCATTTTTGTCTTGAACGAATTGTTTTATTGTGGCTCCATTTTTACCTAACCATAGTCTTCCTGCAATTGGATTATCTAAATCATAACCCATCTTTGTTTTACCTGGATTATCAGGGTCATCAACTCTTTTCTTAACTACTTGAGAACCTCTAAGTTCTGATTTTTTAGTTGTTTCTGTTACGTCTAATCCTGATTTCTTTTTACCTGCTTCATCTTTAATAAATATACTACGACCTTTCTTTACTTTTTCTCTAATTTTTTCTGTAATATTTCTAGCTGAGAATGATGAAGTAGGTTGCAATACTGTATTTAGTATATCTGAAGGAACACCTTCTATTATACCTTCAGACAGTAATTTTGGAATATCACCTGCAAGTATATGTGTTCCCACTTCTCCTTCTTCTATTACTCTGTGTTTTCCAGTCGTTTCATCAATAACGTGAGTTCCAACATTCTCGTCTTTCTTTTTAATAATCTTACCAGCGTCATCTACAAGAGAAACATACATAGGTTCTGTTTTTAAAGGTACTCCAGCTTTTCTTAACTGTTTACCGAAAGAGAAAAGTCCTGTTTTGATTGCAGGAACTGATTTCATAGCACCAAGAGTTCCAGCTGCTAATGCAAAATCTTGAAACCCAGGAATTCTTCCCTCCATAACAGGAGCAAAAGCACCAAAAGCAGCCATTTCATTTAAAAAACCTCCTTGTTCAGTTCCTTTAAAAGCTTTAACTCCAGGAACTTTTCCATAACCTCCTGTCCATCTTAAAGCTCTAGCTACACCAGATAATTGTCCAATGGTAGCTCCTTTAAATAAACCTTTTAATCCTTTTTTCATAATTAGAGGTAACACCTCATCTTCTTTTCCTTCAAGATGTTTTAAAGAAATGTTATTAGCTAGAATAGCTTCCCTACCAGCTTCTGCTGCACCATATAACCCTTCATAAGCACCAAACATTGCAGCGTTTTGTGAACCTCTAACAACAATATCATCTAATGCTTTGTAAGCTTCAGTTTTAGTCATATTGCCTTTTTTAGCTAATAATTTTGTAGCTTTATTTGCAAAAGCTCTTTCACCAGCTTCTACCGCTAGACCTCGAGTTAATTTAGCAGCTACACCTCCAGGTACTAACATTGTTAGAAGGTCAGCAGGCATTAACATACCTAAGAAATGTCCTGCAATATCTTTTCCTGCTCCAGGATGATAGTGTGGTAAATCAAATCTATCTTTTCCTGTATACATAGATTGAGCCATACCTTGAATAGACTTATTATAAGCGTCTTTTAACATTGGAGGTAGAGCTCTATCCCAGAAATTATATGTGCTTTCAGTTAGATATGAAGATGTTCCACTCCCGGTGTCATCTACTATTGGATTATATAGATTGTCAGACATTATTAACTCTTACTTTATCCTGCCTCTACCCAATCATTTGGATTTGTAGAGTAATCTGTACCCCAAGTTTTATTATGACGTTCTATAGAACTAATCATCGATTTTTCATAAGCTTTAATTTGTGAAGGGTTCTTGTCTAAAGATAAAACTTCATTATATCGTTTAATTTTAGTAGCAGGCCCACCGAAATTACTCCAAGCTTTCTTTGCCCTTATTTTTTTTCGTCCAAAAACACCTTCTTCTTTCATTGCCTGTTTATTTACGTCTATGTAGTACTTAATAGTCTCACGAGCTTCAGCTATTTCTTCTTTGCTATATCCGTGCTCTCCGTACCCTCTCTTACTTTTATCAACTTTACTCATAATTGTTTGAGCTAACTCTTTGGACATATCTGGTTTAGGCCCTAGGCCTCCTGTTGGGCCTCCTGTTGGGCCTTGTGGAGCTACTGGTGCCTTTGGTCCGAAATCTGTAACTTCTTGTCCTAGAGTTTTTTCTAATTGATTAATTTCAGTTTCAAGACTGGATATTTTTTTATTTGTTTTTTCTTCATCTTTCTTGCTCCAGAAACCTGCTTCTTTATCTTTATCTCTTATGGTGATATACTTATCTCCAGATACATATGATTCTCTTTCAGCTCTAACTGTTCCTAATCTTAATTTCTGTCTAGATTCAACTCTTTCTTTAACTACATCATTATAAGTATTATTTGGTCCACTTAATAAATTTGAAAGATTTTTATTGACAACATCCTTATATTCTGGTGAGTTTTTATCAACAAATTTTTCTCCACCAAATCCTGCAGTAGCTTGAGCCCTTGCAACATTTGCTGCAACCATCTCTATATTATCTCTTGAAAGAGGTGAAGATTCATATATCTCAGCTAGATTATACATAGGATTATCTGGAGTTCCTGTAAATTGTTGGTATGCACGAACAATAAATCCAGGTAAATAAGAATCTTGAATAGCTTTATCTACCAATTCTCCGTTTAAAGCAGTAGTTGATGTTAGACCAACTTTATTACCATTGTCATCCCAATACCAATATTGTGCAGAAGGAGTTTCGCTCATAGAACCCTGAATCTTAGCAACAACCGCTTGATAATCTTTCGCATTATTATGAGCTGCAAAAGTTTCCACATCAACTAAAGGAGAAAATACTTCAAGAAATGATTGAGTTCCCATACTCTTTAATTCATTATTAAATTGAATAAATCCAGGCGTGTCAAAGTCTTTACTTTCAACGAATGTATCAAAATCTTTTTGAACCTTTCTATGAAGAGGAGTATTAACATTTTTTAATACCTTCCAAGCGTCTTTCTTTTGTTCGTATGTACCAGTTTTAAAAGTTCTTAAAGCATTAGAGTGACTATTATAAGTTTTCTCTCCACTATCAAGCTCATTTCTCATATCATAATAATTTTTAGCCCAAGAAAGATTCCCTTCACCTGTATACTTGCCCATTAAATTTAAAAAGGCTTCTGCCTTTTCATAATCTGCATCAGCAATAGATGAAACATAACCTCCGTACCAATTATCTAAATTATCTTGTTTGTCTGCTAATATTTTATCATTCTGAAGTTTTGTTTTCCACTCTTTATCTTCTAATCTTTGTTGTTTTTGATTAGCTTGCTCAATAAGTTGAGGTAACCATTGTGTAGTAAATTGTTCTGCTACACTTGTATCTTGTAAATCTAAATCTCTATATTTAACTGCCATAATTATTCCTTATTTTACAAGTAGCCTCCACCTGCTCCAATATTTCCCATTCTTCCTAAATTTCCTGACTGTATTGCATTAAATAGGTTATCTATTTCTCCTTGCGTTGGAGCTTGTTGATTTTTAACCATATTCATAAATATTGCTCTATCTGTACTAGATAACTGATTTGCTTTGCTATCAATGTAAGGTTGATTTGCAGGATTACTTGCGGTTCCAGCGTCAGCAGATTGTGCTCCACCTGTTGGGTCAGATTGTTTTATTCCTAATGCTTGAGATTGAATTCCACTCATATATTGTCCTATCAAGCTAGACAATTGCCCTATTTTTCCTTGAGATGCCTGGAAAACATTCTCTCTTCCTTCTTGTCTCATTTGACCATATTCCTGTCCTGCTTGTTGAGCTTGTCTACTTGCAAATCTTCTTAATCTTTCTTGAGCTCCTGAACCTCCAAAATTACCTGTTACTCTATTTTGTATTAAACCCTGTTCTAGGCCTTGCATTTTTTGTTTAAATCCAGCTTCTATATTTCCATAACCTTGTTGTTCTTCTCTTCCTATTGCAGATAAACCTTGTTGAAGTCCTTCCACATTAAATTTAGGAAAATACATATCATATTCACTCCCGAATCCAAAAGTAGATGGGTATTGGCCAATGCTATCCAATGTTTGGCCGTATGGTTTTAATAAATCGTCTAATGTTGTTGTGCTATATTGTGGCATAATTTTTCCTTAATTTTTATTCCTATCATAATACGATGGATTTAATCCAAAAGGATATTCCAACCCTTGTAATTTTGTTTGAAATAAATTAGATAAATGTCCTTCCACTCCCATTTTTCCTTTACCAAGAAAACTAGCTCCAGGTTGATAGTTAAATAATGGAACATTCAATTGTGAACTAAGTCTTGCTTGTTCAAAAGGAGAAAGGCTAGCTCTAAATTGTGAAGCATAATCCGGAATATCAAGCTGATAATTTGATTGAGGAGTCACGTTTGGACCACTCCACCAATTTTTTAACTTTCCACCTAGTCCAGAAGTCATCATTTTTGATTGTTGTATCTTTTTTCCTAAATCCCAACCTCTAAAGGTTCCCATTTTTTTTCCAAATTCTGTTCCTCCAAAAGCTTTTCCTGTTCCATAAGCTTGAGCAGCTGCCATTAAATCTTCTTGCCAACCTAATCCTTTTTTATTCTGTTGACTAATTTGATAATTTGCATCTTCTAAAAAGTTAACTAAATCTTCTCTATCTCCTTTTAAAAACTTTCCTTCTCCTATCTCTGTTCCAATGCTTTTAATGTCTCCCTGTCTAGCTCTAGATAATCTTGAGCCAAGCAAGCTTCCTAATGCAGCTCCACCAGCTCCTCCTAAAGCATATCCAGCTATAGAAGCAAGAGCTCCAGCTCTTCCTCTTCTTCTTCTTTTTTTCTGAGCTGCTCTTTCTCTGTCTCTTATAGCTTTTTCAATTTCTCTATTTTTTTCTGCTAATGATTGTCTTTCAGTTGTAACATCTCTACCTAATAAAGAACGAGCAGATGCATCAGCGTAACCGCCTTGAGACCTTAATAATGATAATAAATATGCTGAACTAGCTCCGTTAGCCATTATAATTTACCTTCTGTTAAATGAAGAAAGTGCTCTACGCTTCCGGCACCATCTTCTGTGTTATAGTGTTTTTTCCAATATTCTGCTAATCCTTGGGCACCATCGCCAATAGGTTCCGGCACACGCCAGTACTTAATTCTGCAATGCAAAATACCAGCAGCGATATTAGTGCGAAGAATCCAGTCCCAACTATCAATATCAGGGTCAATGAAATGATAAGGGTCGACATCAAGAATATCTGCAGACTTCTGAAGAAGTTCAGGGCGAGCCGATATAAAGTTTTTACAGTTGTCCACAGCAGTTTCTGGTTCCACTTGCCAGAAACTTTTTGCTGGACCTGGTCCAATCTGCTGAATGTACTGATACTTGCTTTCCACAAGACCAGTTGCATATACAATATCCAATGCTTTAGGTTGCGCATACTTCTCTCCTAGCTGTACGCAAACATCTTTAATTAGTTCTTTAATCTGATTGCTGTTTACGCTCATCGTTTCTCCTTTTAAAAACAGGGTAAAAAGTAGCAAGAATGTCTTGATGTACTTCACCAATATAAAATACTAAATTTTTAACCTCTTTGTCAACATTTTTTTTATTTTTTTTATCTCTACAAATCACTTGATTCCACCACTAATTTTGGAGCATAATATACATTACCATCTCCTTTTAAATACCAATCTATTCTCGCTTTATCTGGTATTTCTAATTCTACTTGTTCGTAGCTAATTCTTTCTGTGTTATTAAACTGTTCTATAATATGTCCTTTATGCTTTTTAACATCTCCTGAGTATTGACTTTCCTCTTTTAAAAAGTTACTATACCAAGTTAAAATAGTTCCTACCTTACAATGTTGCATAATACGACTTGGAAAATGCCTTTTATTAATCATATCACCAAAACCATCATAAAATACACCATCATATTTTCTATCTGTAGGAATATTATCATACCAATCTCCATTAACTGGTATAACATTAGGCTTATCTTTAGC
>CEUX01072591.1_pt1 | contig 10402 bp, 8 predicted proteins | sample 531361 | NCBI WGS metagenome assembly CEUX01 (sample SAMEA2622736, study PRJEB7988) | marine metagenome | isolation source: saline water (ENVO:00002010), including
GATGGTGAAGTTGTTCTTACTATTTTTTGGCATCCATTAACAATTGCTGAAAGAGAATCTATTCAGAAAAAGTCTGGTAAAGCTGAAGATGCTAATGATTTTGCTTTATCTTTAATGATTCAAAAAGCTTTAGATGAAAAAGGCAAAAGACTTTTTGCCGATGGAGATAGAGCGACTCTTCGTAGAGAAGTAGAAGCTGCTGTGTTACAAGAAATTCAATTGGCAATGCTTGAATCTGGATCGGATAAGGAGGTGGCAGAAGTAGAAAAAGACTTGAAAAGCGAATAAAGAATGGATCTTTTTATTTTCGTTAGCAAAAGAACTAGGTAAAACCGTTAGGGAGTTAACAAGAGAATTAACAAGAGAAGAGATGGTTAGTTGGGCTGCTTATTTTAAAATTCAGAATGATGAAATGGAGAAAGATAGAGAAGCTGCTCAAAGAGGTAGTGCTACTAGAACACAAAAGGGGTAAGATAGGTAATATTGTTTGGTACGAAAGGAGTGGCTGGCAATTATAACCGTACTATTGAATTTACGGCTAAAGACGCTCAAATAAAAAGAGCAGTAGAAAAGCTTGCAAAATCTTTAACTGCTATAGATAAAATTGTTGATAAGATTAATGGCAAATTTGTTAAAAATCTAAAAGGTTCTATTGGTGATATTAGTAAAGAATTAAAGAACACAGTTAAGGTTGCAACTGACTTAGGTAAAGTTTTTAGTGACAATGCAAAGAAGGCAAAAAGAGTCACTGCAGAGATGCAGAGACAGGCGATGATCGCCAAAGTTCAAACAAAAAACGAAACAAAACAAATGAAAGAGCTGTGGGGAGCTTATAACTCTCTACAGAAAGGCAAAGGGATACGAGTTTCTTCAAAAGCAAGGGGAAGTGCTGCTTTTGGTGGAGGATTAAGAGGGAAAGGTGAGGCTGCTCTAAGTAGTACTCAGAACGCAGCACTTTTAGAAGCTCAACAAAAATTAAAAAGTTTTTTAACGCAAGTAGGTCAAGCTCAAACAGTTTTTGCTAAAAATGAACAAGGATTAGAAAGACAAGCTGCTGGATTTAGACGGCTTGCCTCTAGCATTGATCTTTCTAAAGAAGCGATAAGTCAACAGACGGAAGAATATAAATTATTTCAAAACGCAACTAGAGGACAGGCGATAGCTGAACAGAATTTATTAAAAATAGAGAAAGAAAGGATAAATATCAAAAAACAATTATTGCTAGGACAAGGGTTAGCACCAGCAGCAGAAAAGTTTGGTACTTACGACACAGCCGAAACACTTTTAGCTAAAAGTGATGAAGCGATAGGAAATACTCTTGCTGAAGTTAATTTATACAAAAGTCAATTAGAAGATGCTGTTCAATTTATAGAAATAGGTACGGAATTATGGGATCGAACTAATTCAAAAATTGAGGATATTAATACAAGTCTAGGAAAAAACACAGAAACAACTAGAAGAATAAAAAAAGAAGAAAAGGAGCGTACAAACGAATTAAAAGCACAGAGGAAAATACTTGATGATATAACAAAAAGAGATACGCAAAGAGTAAAGAAAGGAGTGATGGAACTCTTTGGTGTAATGGGAGGAAAAAGAGGGCCGCTTCCTCAACTTGCATCAATAAATTTACTTTCAAATGGGATACAAAAACTAATTAGATTTGTACCATTTTTAGATCAAAAATTAAAAGCACAGGTAAGGAATTGGGCAGAAGTGGGCAAGGTAGCAACAAAAGTATTAGGAGGAATAACTCTTGCTTCTGGTGTCCTTACTAAAACTTTAGGTGCAACGACATGGGTTGCTGATGCCATAAAAGGATTTATTCAATTTGAAGATGTTGCTTCAAAAGTAATTTGGAGCATTGAAGGACAAATGAGTAAAGCTTTCTCTCTATTTGGAAGGCTTGCTAGAGAGCTTCCAAATATAGCTTCTGCGGCGATGATGGTTATGCCTGAAGCTCTTGGGGGAGCAGGTTTGCCAATGGGTGACGCTGCTGGCTTCTTTAGTAAAGGTAGTGCTTATAACGAATTAGCAGCAAAAGTACAATCATTAATGTCAGGAAGGAATGAAAGCAGGAGATATGGAAGACAAGGGCCAACTGATTTACAAAAAGATCAAAGAAGACTTGAATGGTACAACAAGCTTTTAAGCCAGAGAAATAGGACTGCTGACGATTATGTAACGATCTTGAATAAAGCAGCTCAAGTGGAACGGAACATTTCTAGGGAAACAAAAATACAAGCAGATTTGCGAGCCAGATCTAATGGTGAACTAGCAAAACAAAGACGTATTCGTCAGGCAGAGATCAGGAGAGCAAGACAACAAAAGAGAAGAGAAAGAAGTACAGGATATTTCAATGCTTTTGATGATAGAGCTGAAGCTTTTGAGTTCCAAAGAGCTGAACAACAAGCTCAGATTTACATGAGGAAGGATGTTCAAAGCATGATGACAGGTATAGATCCCAATGAGGATCGCAGAGTAACAAGAGGAGCATGGGAAAGACTTCAAAGAAGACGGAGTAATAGAAGGCAGATGAACGCAAGAACAAGAGAAGGTTTAATGTTAGGAGCTGGTTTCCCTATCTTGTTCGGTGGTGGACTTGGCTCTGTAGCAGGTGGAGTCGGTGGAGCACTTGCTCAATCGAAGATGGGGCCAGGTGCAGGTTTTGGAGCGCAAATACTTTTAAGTGCTTTAGGTCAGTCTATTGATGCTTTTGTCGTTAAAACGGCAGAGATGGGTAAAGCTTTAGGGGACTTTACAAAGGACACAGGAGCATTAACGGAGGCATTAGGGCTTGCTGGTACTGCTGAAGGACAAAGGATTAAAAATATACAAGCTGCTGAAGGTGAACAAGCTGCTTTCGATGCCACTGTTAAACGATTAACTGCAACCATAGGAGAAGTAGGGGTTCAGAGGTTAAAAGACTTTGGAGAACAATGGACTGATTTAATGATGCAAATGCAAGCTGGACTATTAAGAGTCCAATCTGCTACAGCAGGAGTGTTACTTTGGTTTGATAAATTCTTAGCGTTATCAGGAAGAGCAAAACAAGAAAGAATATTAACTTTTGCTAGAGAATCTGATGATGCAAAGATTCAAGCAGCAGTAGCACAATTTGACAAAGTAGGAGGAGCTAATAGTGGTGGAACAGTAAGGCAAAAACTTCTTCAACCAGTACTAGAAGCGGCGACTCCTGCGTTTAATAAAATGATGGAAGAGGCAAAAGAAGGAAAACTCTACGCAGGAAGTAAGTTAGAAAGTACAGATAAGGAAATCGAGCGTTTAGAAAGAATCTTCCAGATGAAATCAGGTGATAGAGAAGCACTAGAAAGAACACTTGAAATTGAAAGAGAGGTTGAAGGAGTACAGAGTGGTCAAGTAGATAAATTAAAAGAAAAACTTAGATACAAAAAAGAGCTTGAAGATGCAAACGAAGTACTAAAGAAACAAGAAGAAGAATTAAAAGCCGTATATGACGCAATAGGAGTTTCTATTAGAGATGGATTAGTTGAAGGAATTAATGCAGCAATAGATGGAACGAAGACATTAGGAGAGGTTGCTTCTAATACGTTCAGAAGAATCAGTAATGCCTTATTAAATTACGGAGTCAATTTAGGACTTTCTGCTCTTCCTGGTGGATTAGGTACTTTCTTCCAAGGTGCTTTAGGAATGGCTGGAACACCAACGACTCCTGTTAAACCAAATTTTGGAAATGCACCTTTAGGGCCATTAGGGAATCCATTAAGTCAGCATACTAATATGAACGTAGGGGAAAGAGCAACAGGAGGCCCAGTATCAGGAGGATCACCTTACATCGTTGGAGAGAAAGGCCCAGAATTATTCGTCCCAGGTTCTAGCGGTAATGTTGTTCCAAATAATGCAATGGGAGGAACAAACGTAGTTGTCAATGTTGATGCTTCTGGTTCATCTGTTGAAGGAGATGAAGCTGACTCAAGAGAATTAGGTAATATGTTAGCAGCAGCTATTCAAGCTGAACTCATACGTCAAAAAAGACCAGGCGGCTTATTAGTTTAAATTATGGCAACATTTCCATCTATCACTCCAAGTTACGGATTGCGTAAATCAAGCAGTCCAAGAGTAAATCAAGTCCAGTTTGGTGATGGATACAGTCAAAGGATAGTTTTTGGTCTTAATCAAAATCTAAAAGTTTACAACCCTACATGGCACAACATTAGTGAAACGGACGCAGATACAATTTCAGACTTCTTAGATGCAAGGGGTGGAAGTGAATCTTTTGACTGGACTCCTCCAGGTGAAAGTAGTGCATCTAAATTTGTATGTCAGTCATGGTCGAAATCAATCCCATATTTAAATAGAGCTACAATCCAGGCAAATTTTCAAGAAGTAGCGGAGCCTTAAAACATGGCAATTGATGTATGGGCTGCTTCAACTGCTTATTCTTATGCAGATGTAAGAAGGGCAGTAGCGAGCCAGGTTACAGGTCTATTCTTCAAGTGTATTACTGCTGGAACGAGTGGATCAAACGAACCTGATTGGCCTACAGATATAGGAGGTGAAGTAACTGATGGTTCTGTTGTATGGCAAGCGATTAGCAGTGTTTATGCTGATCTCTCTGTTTTAGCTCCTACTGCAATTATTGAACTTTTTGAGGTTCGATTAGATAACAATTTACATGGGAGCACACATATCACTCGTTTTCATAATGGGTGTAATGCATCATTGACTGGAGGAATTCTTTGGGCTGGAAATACCTATGCAAGCGTACCTGTAGTAGCAGAAGGCTTTGAGCAAACTTCTTCAGGAACTTTACCTAGACCAACTATGTCGATTGCAAACACAGATGGCATGATTACGGCTCTTTTGCTTGATGTGAATGAGGTAACACCAAATAATGACCTAACAGGGGCCGAGGTCAGAAGAATACGCACTTTGAAGCGATATTTGGACGGAGAAACAACAGCCGACCCTAATGCTCAGTGGCCTGTTGAAATTTGGTATATAGACAGGAAATCAACAGAGAATAGAGATGTTGTTAGTTTTGAATTGGCATCTAAATTTGATCTGGCGGGACAATTTGTTCCTAAAAGACAGTTAATTGCAAATGTTTGTCAATGGGCTTATAGAAGTTCTGAGTGTAGTTATAACGACAGTAATTACTGGGACGCTGACAACAATCCCACAGGTTCAATTGCTACTGATCGTTGTGGCAAAACTTTAACAAGTTGCAAGCTTCGATTTGGAGAAAATGCGGAGCTGCCTTTTGGTTCGTTTCCTAGTGCAGGTAAAGCTAGATGAATTTAAGTGAAGAAATAAAGGCTAAGGCAGTAGTTCACGCAAGGGAAGAAGCTCCTAAAGAGAGTGTTGGTCTTGTTCATATTGTTAAAGGTCGAGAAAGATATTTTCGTTGCACGAACCAAGCGGAAGAGCCTGAATTATGTTTCTGTCTTGATCCATATGATTACTTGAGATGCGAGAACCAAGGTGAAATTGTAGCTATTATTCATTCGCATCCAGACGCAAGTCCGACTCCCAGTGAAGCAGATAAATCTGCATGTGAAAGAAGTGATTTACCTTGGTTTATTGTTAATCCGAGTACTGAGGAATGGGGTTACTATGAACCTTCAGAGTTTAATTCGTGATATTTATAAGTAGGGAAGCTATTATTATAAGATAACGGCAGAGGTATTAAAGTATGAAAGTCGTTAAGGTCTACGGGGCTTTAAAGAAGAGATTAGGGGGTCAAGGGACTTTTGAATTTGATGTTTTTAATGCGGCTGAAGCCGTAAAAGCTCTGTGTGCAAACTTTCCTGGTCTTGATAAATGGTTTATTGATAGCGGCAATGACGGAATCCGTTATAAGGTTTTAATGGGAGAGACTTCAGTAACGACAGACAATGTAGATAACCTTTTATTACCTTGGAGCGAAAAAGAAGTTTTTCACATAACTCCTGTTCTTATGGGTGCTAAGTGGTGGAGGAAGTTACTTATTGGAGCTGCACTCGTAGGAATAGCAGTATTTGCTCCTACTTATGGTATAGCCGCAATGCAAGGTTTTAGTTGGAGTGTTGCTGGCGTAACTGCTGGACTAATGGCGGCTTCACCTTTGGTTTTAGGTGTGGCAATGGCTGGTGTGGGTCTCATAATAGGAGGGATAGCTGATGTTCTTTCTCCTACTCCTAAGCCTCCCCCAGAAGCAAATAAATTAAAAAGTTTTGCATTTAGTGGTATAGAACAGACAAGTAAACAAGGAGCAGCGATTCCTATTGTTTATGGTAAGTGTTTTGTTGGAAGTGCTGTTCTTAGTTCGGGAGTAGATACTTTTGACGCATGATTATTAATATAATTTTTACTTGTCTAGGGGGCATTTAACATGGCTACAGAAGCAGATGATACGCTCCAGAGTTTTCAACAAGTAGAACTTGTCGATTTGATTTCTGAAGGTCCAATTGAAGGAATTATCGGTGAAGAAAAAGGTATATATCTAAACGGAACACCAATAAAAAGTAGTAGCGGAGCTGATAATTTTTCAGGATATACTATTACCAGAAAGAAGGGCACACAAGATCAGAAATACATAAGTAGTTCTATAGGTAGTCAGAGTGAAATACCTGTCAATGTTGAAGTAAGAAATTCAGCATCACATACACGACAAATAACAGATACAAAAGTAGATAGAGTCAGGGTTACACTTGCTCTTCCTTCTTTACAAAAATTTGAAGATGACGGAGATATTGTTGGTAATGAAGTTGAATTACAAATAGAAACTCAATACAACGGAGGAGGATATAATACAGTTCAAAATTGTAAATTTAGTGGTAAAAGTAGTAACGCTTATAAACGTGATTACATTGTGCCTTTGACAGGTGATTTTCCTGTTGATATTAGAGTAACAAGACTCACCTCCGATAATCAAAGTAATAAAAACCAAACAACGACAAACTGGGCAAGTTACACAGAAATTATTGATGAAAAATTTAGATACCCAAACTCTGCTATATGTTTTTTAAGACTTGATTCTAGAAATTTTAGCGGAATACCTAAGAGACGCTATCACGTTAAGGGATTAAAGATAGCTATCCCTTCTAACGCTTCAGTTGATTCAGATACAGGACGGGTTACTTATTCAGGAATTTGGAACGGGTCTTTTTCTTCCGCTACTTGGTGTGCGGATCCTGCCTGGGCGTTATTCGATTTGATGACAAACACCCGTTACGGGGCGTCCATTCCAGCGTCTTCTTTAGATAAGTGGGATTTCTATAAAGTCTCACAATATTGTAATGAACTTGTCCCAGACGGAAAAGGTGGAAGTGAAGCACGTTTTTCCTTGAATTTATATATGCACTCAAGATCAGAAGTGTTTGACGCTATTAATGATTTATCCTCTGCTTTTAGAGGAATAAGTTATTACGGAGCTGGATCGTTAGTTCTCAATCAAGACAGTCCAGAAGAAAGTAAGTATATCTTAAATACTTCCAATGTTGTTAATGGAATGTTTACATATAGTGGGTCTTCTCAAAAAGTTAGACACACTACAGCCACAGTTACATGGCAAGATTATAATTTACTTGGGGAAACTCAACAGGAATATGTAGAAGATGCTGATGGAATTAGCAAGTATGGAATTATCAATAAGACCACAAAAGCTATCGGATGTTATTCACAAGGACAAGCTCACAGATTTGGAGAATGGATATTACTTAGTGAACAGAAATTAACTGAAACAGTTAGTTTTAGCGTTTCGTTAGAGAGTGGAATTATTCTTGCTCCAGGGATGGTTATTGATATTGCCGATCCAGTAAAAAGTGGGAAGAGAATGGGTGGTCGAATTAGTTCTGTTTATTCAGCAAGTACATTCAATGTTGATAGTGATACTGATTTAGATTCAATTGATTTAGCAAATGATCCTGTTTGCTCTGTGCTACTTCCTTCTGGATTAGTAGAAAAGATGAATGTCAGATCTATCAATGGAAAAGAAATAGCTCTTACAAATAGATTATCGGAAAAGCCTCAAGCTGAAGGGGTTTGGATGATAGAGACAAATGATATTGAATATCAACAATTCAGAGTGTTACATGTAAAAGAAAGTGATCAAAATAGTTATGCCGTTACAGCACTTGCTTATAACAGTAGTATTTATGATGCTGTAGATAGAGATCAAGAACTTTCTGTTCCTGATATAAGTAATTTAAGTGCTATTCCTGAGCCTGTAACTAATGTTTCTGGAGAGGAACATTTATATCAAGATGGGCAAACTGTTAAAACAGCTTTTGAACTTGATTGGTCTGCTGCCGATAATACAACACTTTATAAGGTTAAATATCAGTTAAACAATAATAACTGGATCGAAGCTGGTTCTTCTGATTCTTCTCTTCGTATTGAAGATCTAAAAGTAGGGGAATTAAGAACAGAAATACAAGCAACAAATCACTTAGGTTTTTCTAGTCCTATTGTACGAAATGAGTGGAATCTTGTAGGTAAAACAGCAGTTCCAGAGGATGTAACTGGTCTTACTTTTGAGGATGTAAGTCCTAATTCAGGCAGATTAAGATGGGATCAAACACTTGCTCTCGATGTAAAAGTAGGTGGAAAAGTTCATATTCGTCACTCAAGTTTGACGGATGGAACTGGTACGTGGAATAACTCGGTTGATCTTATTGAAGCTATAGCAGGAGCATCTACAGAAGTCATTATCCCTAAGTTAGCTGGAGAAACCCTGGTTAAGTTTGCTGATGATGGAGGACGTTTTAGTACAAACGCAACAAGCATTGTTATTCAAACGGCGGCACAAAAAGCAGAAACTTTATTAGTTAAAACTCAAAGAGAGGATTCAAGTAATTTTGCAGGGAGCAAAACAAATACAGAATATGATGCAACACTTGATGCAATGCAATTAACTTCAAGTGGTGGGAGTATAAATAGTACAGGTTCTTATGTATTTGAAAATAGATTAGATTTAGGTGGTGTGTTTGCTTTAGATCTTGAAAGATATTTTGTAACTAGAGGACATAGAGCTAGTGACATTATAGATGTTTGGCCTGATGTTGATGCTCGTTCTGATTGGGATGGAGCCATTATTGATTCTGTAAATAGCTCATTATCTGTAAGAACCACAAATGATGATCCTTCTCCTTCTGGATCTGCAACTTGGACTGCTTATAGTGACCTAAAAAATGGAACATTTAGTGGTAGAGGCTTTGAATTTAAAGCCGTCTTAACTAGCGGAGATACAACAGAGAATATTCTGATTGATGAATTAGGTTATATAGCGAAATTTGATCAAAGAACTGAGCAAAGTGTTGCAAAAGTATCTAGTGGAGGCGGTGCTAAGACAGTTACATTTACGAAATCTTTTTGGACTGGTACTTCTGATTTAGGAGGAAGTACTACAGCATATCTTCCAAGTGTTTCTGTTATTGTTTACGGACTTTCTAGCGGTGATTACATTGATATGGGAACAGTTACAGGAACTCAGTTTACTTTGACCATCCGCAACTCTTCAGGGTCAGCAATTACAAAGGATTTTACTTGGACTGCGGTAGGCTATGGCAGAGGTGCCTAAACTAATGAATAACTAGAGGTAGGAAATGTCACAACACGATTATGTAATTGCTAATGGGACAGGAAGTGCTGTCCGCAGTGATCTTAATAATGCTCTTGGTGCAATCCAATCGCTGAACTCTGGATCGTCAGCACCGTCAACAACTGTGGCTTACATGCTTTGGTTGGATACAAGTAATAACCTTCTTAAGATGAGGAATGGTGCTAATGATGGGTGGCTAGACATAGGTGCAAGCAATACAGCGAATCTCGGACTTGCTTTGTTAGCTGGAGCGACGTTTACAGGTGAAGTTATATTCAATTCGACAGGTTCGATTCAGTTACCATCAGGGACTACGGCACAAAGACCAGGTTCCCCAACTAACGGTGATATACGTTATAACAGCAGCGATCACCAGGTAGAAACCTATAAAAATGGAAGTTGGGAAAATGTAGGATCAGGAGAAGGAGGAGCAACAGGTGGGAATGGTGGTGCTAATGCTGTGTTTTGGGAAAACCAACAAACAGTAACTCACGCCTATTCTTTAACTGCTTCTCGTAATGCTGGTAGTTTTGGACCTGTAACTATTAATTCAGGAATTACAGTTACAGTACCCGCAACATCTTCATGGACAATCGTATAAGTTTACGACTTCAACGTTCCACGCTAAACTTCTGATATGGCAATTATTATTGACGGCAGTTCAGGAATAGCATCAGTTGATGGATCGGCTGGATCTCCATCCGTTCGTGGAACAGATGCTAACTCAGGTATTGCTTATACTTCTGACGCAATTAAATTTTCGACAGGTGGAGTGCAAAGGGCAGTTGTTGATAATAACGGTTTAAGTTCTGCGGGGCATATTGTTCAATATGTTACTGC
>CEUX01103233.1_pt1 | contig 10393 bp, 10 predicted proteins | sample 531361 | NCBI WGS metagenome assembly CEUX01 (sample SAMEA2622736, study PRJEB7988) | marine metagenome | isolation source: saline water (ENVO:00002010), including
CGACTCACTACAATCAACAGAGTCACAAAATTGCTCTCCCCTGCTTATAATTTGAACAAATTCTTCAATTGACAAGAGGTCGAACGTGGGCCCACCGAAGAGCGGCTCTTGCTCGACTGAAAAGGTCCCATCTGACTGTTTCCGCGCAATATATCCTTTTCCTTCTTTATACCTAGTTTTCTTCGAAGCCGCGCCTTTAGACGACCATGGGATTGGTCTTAGCATTTTAAAAGCTAGAGTGTCTCCAGTGGTCGCTTCTTTCAGCGTTTGCTCAATCGTAATTGCTGCTTGTTCTTGTTCAAAAATGTCGTACATATATTAAGTTCTCAAAGTAATTTTTATTTTTTGCTCAGGCATATTGTGCTGAGGCACATCACGCTTCCAGCTTTTTGTAGAACCACCACCGAGAGCCATATTGATTGCTTTTAAATACTCTGGTGAGATATTATCTAAATTTTGTATTTCCTCTAAGCTAAAAAACCCGTACTCGCTGTGCTCTTCACTAAGAGTAACATCGTCTGTTAAAAACTGCCCACTGAAGAAGCGCTTTTTACCTAGATGTAGATTCATGTCTTGGATTCCGGAAATATTTAACCCAGTCTCTTCAAAGACTTCCCTCATGAGGGCATCTAGATTATTTTCACCCTCGCGGACATGTCCGCCTGGCAGATCCCACCCTTTTTCATTCTTTAGTAGAAGAACCTTGCTATTCCGATGTAAAACTGCTTTTACTGACATGACAGTATCAGGGCCGTACTCATAGTTCTTTTCATGCGGCATTTTATCTGCAGCCATAGGAGTTCTTCCCATGCCAGCAATGCCGGCCAAAGTTCCGCGCAGGGCGCCCATCGCCATCTCTTCTTTAATTACAGTTCCAACATAGTTCGTCCAGCGCTGGTAGCTTTCATACATCTTTGGAGGAAAGTGCTGGCGTGAAACATCATGACCTGTTATATTACCAATATACTTCTTTCTAAATGCAGCGGATGGGTTTGTCTCAGCGCCTTTAACATTCTTAGAATAATCATTAGGTACCACAAATTTTTCACCGCCTGGCATAATGACATCAATATCACCCTTCTTATTAATCTTAAGTGATACTAGCTCAACCCATGAATCCCACAACTGCTTAGATACTTGTGCCTCACTAGTCTCAGTCATTCGAGCGATTTCCCTCAAAAACTTAACATAGTTTGATGCTAGCTTAATGCCGCCTTTAGTGACTTGTATTATGCCGCCTTTTTTTGAAACACCAGGGGTTTTAAAAGTGGGCTTTCCTGATTTATCATATGTGATAAGCTTGCCTTCAGGATCGAGACCTTTGTAGAGATTCAAGTTAATAGAATCAATACAGCCTAGACGACCAATTAAAAGCTGAGAAGCAAAAGCGGCTTTTGGAAGACCCAAGCCTGGTAACTTTATTAGCTCCAAATAGATCTGAAATATTGCTTCTTCTTTCGCCATAGAGTCTTCGCCAGCAGTATTGAAAGTATTAAATAACGGACTAAGCGTGGCAAATATTTGTTCTCTGTTTTCCCAGATGTATTGAATAGAGTTCTTTCTAAAGCTAAGAGCTAGCTGCGCAAACTCTTTTGGAATTTTATATATTGTCTTACCTTTCTCGTCCACATATGAGGTTTCAGGATTTAGTAGTCCCCCTTCTTGCTTAACAAAAGTCATCAACAAAGGAAACTTTGGCACAACATCATACCAACGCATTTGTTGTGTGGCGACAACAAAGATAAGCATTTCTGCTAGAGTATCTGGTTCGTGTTGCGCAAATTGATTAATGAGAGGGTTGAAGTCGCAAAAACCAGAATCTAATTCTTTGGATAGATCTAGCACATTAGATTCACTCTCTTCCTCTTTTAGAAACTCTCGCCAATTTTCAAATAAAAACTTCATAATATTAATTATCTGTCAAAGATAATAACTTCTCCTGTTTGATAAGAAATCCCAAAATTACCTAGATGTACATCTCTAGTTTTACTACCATAGATAAATTGATCCTCGACTGATTCCGCTAGATCATACATTGCTATCAAGAAGTCTTTTAGCACCTTTGCGCCCTTGCCAGACTGTAGACCTTCAGGAATTGCAGACGTCTCTATAGGGTCGCCGAGTCCAGCTGCAGCTCTTTGAGCCAATTCAGCCCAGCCATGGTTCTGTACCCAGGTGCTATTGTTTTCCAAGCCTTTGTCGGATATCCAACTAATAATATAATCAGCATACTCCTGCGCCCCGCCTTTAACGTGCACAAAGGGTTTAACGTGGTGAGGCTCTAGCTCAAGATCATTTGCAATCCTTGTCATGGAGCGATTGGCTGCATCTTGCATGCCATTGAAAAGGTCAGAGTCAAAAAATGTCTCAACTTCATAAGCAGTTTGACTATCTTCAAAAGCATCGAGGATCCAAGCTTCAAAAGGAATCACTTTTCCAATTTCAGCGTAACCCATATATTTTGTAGGTACAGTATGTAGGTTCCGTCCGTAAGTTGGTATAGTACCATATTCATACACAGCTAAGTCGTGTGATTTGGCAGAGCCGCCGGCTTGCGAATTTAAAAGCTTAGAATAAACTTTCAGCTCTTCTTTAAGGCCATAAACTCCACTTTTGAATATTTTAACTATGTGGCTGTTACTGAAAAGCACAGCAATACCATATCCACCCTCTCCGACTACTTTTACAAATTTATAATCTTTGAATATGTTATTTGGAGCCCCCGCACCTTCCGCAGATCCTTGTGTTGCCTGCTCTAGAGAGACACAAGAAAAAACACCTATATCTCTCCAGCTATATCCTTTAATCCATTCTTTTAATTTATTGCAATTATAAGTAATGGTCTCTTGTTGTTTTTGGCTAAGTCGCTGAGCTTTTGCTTTGTCAAAATCCTCAGCACTGGTTTTTGTATGCCCTTCTCCCTCTACATCTGCTTTCCATTGTTTAAACTTTTCCCAGTCAGCCTCAGTTGATGGAGGATTCTCTCTCCACTTTGATGCCATAGCAGCCCTACCTGGCCTGGCCTCTCTTTCTTTTCCAGTTTTTTCAAGAGTGTCGATAATATCATCAACAAAATGCTCTTTTAAAAATTCTCGCCAATTTTCAAATATTAGTTTCATTTAGCTTTTCCTCAAGCTCGGCAATACTATCAGAGGCATTTTGATGATGAACAACCATGCCGCCTTCTTGACTCCATGGCTCAATATTGGTTAAGAAGTCATCTATAAGTAGCTTGTTCTCTCCAGAATACTTCCATTTATCTGACTCAAGGATTACTTCATACTGACCACCTAGATTTCTCTTAACCCACTCTCTCTTCCCTTCATAACAGCCTTGTCCTCTCATTGGGCTCGTGAGGATAATAATTTGAGGGCTCTTTTCTTTAATATGATTCCAAAGTTCTTGCCCATCTGGCGTCCATTCAAGATCTCTCCAGAACTCAAAATCATCTTCGGCTCTTTTGTACATATACTTTCTAACTTCTTGTATTCTTTTTTCTGGATCTCTTGTAAGATCAGCAACAGTTATTTCATGCTCTCTACCAAGCTCATCTAGCTTATTTTGTAATTTTTTATAATTTTTAAGCATGCTTTCCGGCACGCGGCTTTCGTCCCTTAGGTCTTCATTAATATAAGAGACAATTCCTCCTTCGAAATCAACTAACACACCATCCATATCACAATAGATTTGTATTTCTGTTTGATCTTCTTTAATATAACTTCGCCAATTTTCAAATAGTTTCTTCACTTTAATAAGCTCCACTGCCTTTTACAATCTGATATATGATCTCGCTTAGATCTGTAACTCTTTTCTTCTTTGCTCGTTTTTTAGCTGCCCAGCTGCCAGTATACACTACTAGGATATATTCATCATCTAAAACCATAGCAGAGTTGTTGGCTTGGCTGTAATATCCACCTTTGCCATAGATACTTTTAACATTAATCCCTTTATCGTTCAAATACTTCATATGTGCCAAGAATCTACCAGAATGCTCTCTATCTGATTTAAGCACGCCATGTTTTCTTTGCATGTAGTTTAATATTTCATGTGAAGCTGAGGCCACCGCCGACGCTTTGTCTAACGCTGTATTTTGTAAATCCGAATCTAATAAGAGTCTCATAAAATTATAATAACCCATTGGTGTTTGTTGATTGTTAGAGGAGCCGTATCTAACTTTTAAATCTGGCAACCCAATATCTGTTAAAAATTTATCAACCTCTTCATTGCTAGCAAAATTAGCCAACTCTTGACTAACAGATAGAATCTTATCTCCAACCCCTTTCTGGCCACGCCTCGCGCTAGCTAGTGCTTTATTGACAGTATTAGAGTTTCCTCCATGCCAATAATCTCTTCTTTTTGCACCTTTTGGCAAAGTATAGTTAAGAAGGGCTCTTAGTTCATCTCCAGTGAGACACCTACCAGATTCAGGCTGGATACTACATTTAATTAAGTTAGCTAAAGCCAAAATAGGCTTAGGAGTCGACGCGCCGTAAAACAACTTGTCTTCATTGTGCATGGTAAGCACTTGCCCATCAATCGTTCCCATCACATACCCAAGATTGCCAGACTTTATCCCAGTTTTTTCTCCTGACCTTTCTGCACTATCAACTTTTACTTTTTCAGGAGGATCATCAGCGGATATGGTGCCCATATCAGGAAGCTCTATTACTTCTTCCTCTTCTTCTGTAAAGCGCCGCCAATTTTCAAATATTTTTTTCATCTTCTGGGTCTGCCTCTAATTCTTTATCAACTATATTATAGCCGTCAACCACACCTATGTTAAAATAATCAAATCCAGGCAATAATGCAATTTTCTGCTCAGGAAAATATCCATTGTTAATAAAAAAACTAGCTTGGCCTATAACTTCAGTAAATAATGCTCCTGCCGACGATGGCGGAATTGTCTTTAAATGTGCATTATATGCTTGAATTTCTCCCTTCATATCAAAGCCCGTACCCCGATGTCCTATCGGCTGGATGTGTGCCATATAATCATGAACTGCTCTGAATTTTAGGTTTGTTTCAGGATCAAAAATAGGATGGTCCGTCCCGCCTTTCCAAATTTTTAGTACACCAGACTCGCTTACCTGTTGTCTCATGTCATCATCGTCCTCGTAAGGATCCTCATCAACAAACTCAACTTCAACCCGAGATTGTATTTTTTTAAACATATTTTCAACAAAAGGGCCTAGTTTTTCAAACGCTTGAGCTGCATCTGGATCAAAATCTGGAGCATTACCATATGCTTGTGCAACAAGTTTGCCATACAAGTCCCATCCTTGAGGTCCGGGCTTTAAAAGAAGCTTCTCGTTTAAAAATTCTCGCCAGTTTTCAAATATTAATTTCATAATTGATCCATTACCTCTTCATCCGCAGCTTTTTTAGCTATTTGATCGAGGTGAGCTTTTTCAATATCAGCTGCTATTTTCTCCCAGGCCTTACTATAACCAAGATAGCTTTGACGCTGTGCGCCTGTACCACCTTTTCGAATAGCTTTTCTAATCTCCGGGTCAACGCCCACTAGCCTTACATGAAAGTGGTTTTGGTGATTGGGCCAGTGAGACACCGGACCTCCCATCCATTTTTTTGTATCTGGCCATTTTCTGTGTTTGCGTTGTTTTCCAAAAAGAGCCAAATATTCTTTAGGAAGTTTTCCTTCTTTTGATCTTCTTTCTATTTCATTTTTTATTGCTGTTATAAGAACATCATCAACCCATATATTTTTTATTTTCCATCCTTTCTGAAATTGTCCACCAAAACAATGCTCTAGAAAATCAATACAGGCATCTATATTTAATTCTTCTGGCTGCACATCTTTAAAACCCCAGTGCCCTGATTTAATATCTCTTTTGCTAGTTCCTTGCGAAATATTTTGATAAGACTTTTTTTCCGTTTCAAACCCCTCCGGAGCATCACGAAGAGTCGTCGTCGGGATCGACATGTCAACGTCTAGTCCCCACTGATGACTGCCGTGCTCTGATATGTCCCCACCTTCCTGCTTAGATATATCTTCTACGTACCAAGGGCCCCAACGCTTAACATTAGGGTTTTTTTCAAAACTGTCTAGGAAGCGAATCATCGTCGGCCAGCCCCATGTTCGATTTTCACGAAAATCATTTCCTTTTGTGAGGACCGCACTATTACCTTTGAATCTAACGAGGCCTAGTTCAGAAAATTCTTTATTTGTTGGTTTTCTATCACTAAAGCCATGTTTAAACGCAACGTCACTCTCCTTTTTTTCATATTCTTCTTTTTCTTCTTTAAACCTTATATCAATAATTCTAGCAACATCACAAGGAGAAAAGAAGCCGCTAACATAGTAGGTGTATTTTACACTTTCTTTTATTTTTCTTTTAAGGAAATTTTTCAATCCAGGACTTACTTCTTTGTGACCAATTCTAGGATGGTACGGATGATCAGAATCATATACTGGAATACGACCGTAAGCAGCATCTAGATATCTTTCTCTAGCCTCTTTGTTTTTGATACACTTGGCAACTGCGACAATAGCTTCTACATAATGATCTTCTGTAATGTCGCCATCGGCCGGCGGCAAAGGTCCAAGCTTGGGGTGGTCTTCAATTGGCTGTTTTGTTAGCAGCTGACGAAAGCCTGACGGCCTTTCTTCTTCTTTAATAGTAGTAGTCCAACTGCGCCAATTAGAAAATATATCTTTCATCAAAATACCTCTTGTTCTATTTTAACACTATTAATTAGTTTTTTTTATCGAAAAACTCTTTCTTTAGCAGTATCAAAAAGTTTGGGCAAGAAGCTCTTTTTTAATTTAAGCAATCTTTCAAATTTCACTTTCTCTCTAGCATCAGTATACAAAGTGGTTGGTTTTTTAATTTCACCATCAATAATCTGTTCATTAAAGTCATAAAATTTTGAAGTGGGGCTCTTTGCAATTGTCGGGGGTGAAATTAATAATATAAAAATTAATATCAATAAACTAATAAAATATTTCAAGCATATTTCCTCCTATATGCCAAATAAGCGTAACGCTTCTTTTGATTCGTTAATTAATTTGGTATGGCTCTCCGTCCAGCCATGATACTTCCATCCTTCATGATCGCGATCGCCATGTCCTATTGTAGCTCTTAAAGATAGATGTACAAGTTCATGCATTAAAGAACTTTCTGCAATTTTAAAATTGCGGCCCCTCCAAACCCAAGTGGTCGTATTGGAAAGAGTAAGGCCTACGATTGTAGGATTAGATACTTTCTCGCCTCTTAAGTTATAAGCATCTTTACTGGTTTTTTTATTTAAGCCCCAGGTGATCATGACCTTTTCTAGCATGTTTTTCACCTTAAGATCTTCATCGCCAAAGTACTTAACCCAGTGATGGTAAAACACTATAAGAGATAGAGCGGTCTTGTGTTTAGGATATAAATTGCAATTAGGCACCACCTGTGTTGCGTTTTCGAAAAAAGGAATTATCACCATTTGAGGGAACGGCTTGTCTGGATTGCAAGAAGAGGTCTTATAGATTTTTTTATGCTTGTTAGAAAGAAACGATGTGTTACTTTGATGCCCAGGGCATGCCGCACAACACAAGACAAATATTAAAGCGATTAATTTTTTTAACAAGCATAGTCCCTCCTAGCAGTCGACTTTTTTCTTGGTTGTCATTAAAGATCTTGCTAAGACATCTTGCTCTACTTGCTTCATCATGTGAGCCCAGTTTTTAACATCTGATTCTTTAAGTTCATCCATCATATCCCATAGGGATTCCAATTCATCTTTTAATTTAGAATTTTGGCTTTTTAACTCTTTAATTTGTTTTTTAGCCTCTTCCATGTGTTTTTTAAAATCATCTTTACTCATTAGTTCCACCTTTACATATTTCATCGAGAATTTCCATTAAACTGGCGTACATCTCTGTAGGGTTATTAGTAAGCTTATACCACTCTCCGTTTCCGGCAGTAGCTAGCTCTTCCCATGGTATCTTATTATTATTACGCGAAAACGTATATAATTTAAGTTGAGGGACTCCAGATATTGTCGTTTTTACTTTTTCTTGTGTAAGATCCGGCACCAAATAGCTTTGTGGGTGTTCATCCGAAAAAACAATTATAATACGCTCAGCGCCTGGGCGCCAGCTTATTTTAAAAGATTGTAGCGATGGCACCGACTCAGTTACATCCGGAGGGTACGTACCAGCAATCGAAGGCCATTCAAAATTAGATATTGGCTCTGGCAATAAGCTGGTAATATTATGCACTGCTAGATATAACGCATCTAACAGCATTTCATAAGCAGTATTCATAGTTTGTGCACTAGAGTCCATACTAGACAGAGAAGCTAAAAAGTCAGAAAATCCAACTAGGTCTTGCTGTAACTCAAGTCTTTCCTTGGTATATGCTGGAGCAATTGCAACCGGGCCTCTCATAAATGCCCACTTAATAACCTCTTCATCGCTAAAGTTTTGCGCAAATTGGTTGAGAGCAATCATAACAGCATCCATCTCGTCGCTCATCGATCCTGACCAGTCGACAATAAACAAAACGTCTGTGTCTTTCATTTCCTCTCCCCAATCAGTGATTCCATCACAATCATCGTCAACACCATTGCAGATCTCTTCTTGTGGTGTTATCTCGTCTTTGCAGTAGAATGGGATAAAGTTTTCGTCATCATCATAATTGCCCCAAGTGCCTGTATCACAAGTCATAATACCAGGTTCACATATACCAACCAATAGAGTGCCCTCGGGTCCAGTATAGCATGCTGAATATAGATCTTCATCAATTTCTTGGTTGCAATTATCATCAAAATTATTGCACTTCTCTTCACTAAGCGGCATACCAATCAAAGGATCACATTCAGAAGGATCCGCTGGAGGAATCCAGTGACAGAAAGCAAAACACTCTGTCATACTCAAAGTCTTACATTCGGGATCAACACATTGGCATGTTTTATAACCTTGGCCACACAAGAGAGGGTCTTCTTGACATGGAAACAGCACTCCTATATCTTGTATGGTGCATATGCACTCTAGGCCCTCGTCAATTTGTCCGTCACAGTCATTGTCCAGCCCATCGCAGATCTCTTCTAACTCAGGAGGCGCTGTACAAGAAACCCAGTTGCCGCCTTGACAAAGCTCATAGCCGGCACCACATGCTGTACTACAAGGTTGGATTAACTCTTCATCAGTCAGTCCATCGCAATCATCGTCATAGTTATTACATGTCTCTGCAGGAATTACGCCGCATTCACCACATTGGTTTAGTTGACCTTCATCAATTAGACCATCGCAGTCGTCATCTTCGTAATTACATGCTTCTTCCTCACAGTCAGTGACGCAATTAGTATATTGGATCAAGCCCTTGTTGCATACTTTATCTTGAGTGCCGGGAAAGCCTTCCTCAGTGGTGCATTCAACTTGTTCGATTAAATACTGCGCCGGGTCACATTCCAGATATTCTTCGCACTGACCTTCGTAGAGAATCTGCGGAGGGTCTTCACAGTAGTCAACACAAATTTGCTTCTGCCAAACAGAGTCTAGTGGCGGACAAAAATACCATTTACACTCCACACATTCATTACCAGGAAAAGGATAAACTTGCGAGGGATCGACAGTTACATCCTCTTCTTCATAAGCACTAAGATCTATGTAATCTTGAACATCTTCTGATTCTAAAACATCTTGTAATCCAGAGTTATGCCCCTGCGGCGATTCGCTGCATGATGACAGCGCGCTCGCAATAAACAGAAGCATTAAAACTAGATTTTTCATTCATGTTTCCTCACGGGCCATGAGATTTAAAGATATCCCTTATGTCAAATTCTTGAGTAATGTCCAATTCGTCTTCAAAACTAATGAATGTGCTTTCATAGAACTTTGCCAGAGCTTTTCCGGCTTCGTAAGATGAATCGTACTTTTTTTTCAACACCTCGTTATTAGAATACATGTTATATTTAAATTTTGGCTTAGCTTCCCATTTTCCATTCCAAATGTTAATCTGGACTGTACCAACACATACATTGTCGACATAAATTTCGTCGACCATGCCATCGCTAATGTTTTTAAAGGTTATATTCATAATATGAAGGTATACTCGCTTTCCTATTAATAACTAGTTTCTATATTGAAGGTACAAGATTTTTTTACTAACAAGGAGGAAAAATGAGCAATCTTTTAGCGACAAAGACAGTAAAATTAGGTGATGATGACTTCGATAAGACTTTAAACTTCTTGGAGAAGAAATTTTTTCACAATGGCGGCTGCCCAGACGCTGAAGTTATCGTTAACTGGAACAAGCGAGAAGTCAAGGAAGAGGGCCTAGTAAGCTTTTATGCAACAAATTCTCTAGTATCAAACGCAATCAAGCGATGCAGAAAAGGAATTCGCATGGTTAGATACAACGAAGTCGGAGCAGACATTTATTTCGAC
>CEUX01037149.1_pt1 | contig 10344 bp, 14 predicted proteins | sample 531361 | NCBI WGS metagenome assembly CEUX01 (sample SAMEA2622736, study PRJEB7988) | marine metagenome | isolation source: saline water (ENVO:00002010), including
ATCAGTTGGTCCAGTAGAGGTCGGAGCTTTAACATTAGCTGAGCCTAGTGGAATTCAATTGCAATCAAATGTTGGTGAAGAAGATTTAGCAGGAGGAGCTATAGTAAGTCCAACTAACATAGGATCTGCTTTTGTTTTAGGTACTGCTGACGCTGTTTCTGTAGCAGAGGGCACTGGATCACAATTACAAACGTCTATTTCTGGAGTACAAGAAATTAATGGTAATGCTACAGTAGATTTAACGGGCATACAGTTGACTGCAACACTTCAGTCAATTAATATTACACCATGGAATGAAGTAGATTTAGGAGTCAACAATACTTGGACTGAGGTTGATTTGGCAGCTTAACTTTAGTAATATAACAATATAAGGATTTTATAATTATGTCGACATACACATCACTCGGAGTTGAACTTCAGGTTACTGGCGAAAATGCAGGAACATGGGGCGATAAAACAAATACAAATTTAACATTATTACAACAATTAGTTGGAGGATTTAATCAAACATCAATCGCAGGTGGAGCGCAAACAACAGCTTTAACTGTGGTGGACGGAAACACAACCGGAACTGCTCAACAAAACATGATTGAGTTTACAGGAACAATAACTGGTAATCAAATTGTTACCATACCTTTAGACATTGAAAGAATGTACATCATAAGAAATTCAACGTCAGGTTCTTTTACAGTTCAATTTAAGTATGCATCGGGTTCAGGAGATACTATTACATTTGCAGCTACAGACAAAGGTACAAGATTACTTTACGCGACAGCTAATGATGTAACCAACCCTGATATTCTTGATGTTGGAGTGGTTGACACTTCTGGAATTCAAACTTTAACAAACAAAACTTTAACATCACCTGCAATTGGAACTTCAATTTTAGATACTGGTGGAAACGAATTATTAAAATTAACTGCTACTGGATCAGCAATTAATGAACTTACTCTTGCAAATGCAGCAACTGGAAATGGTCCAACAGTTTCTGCAACATCATCTTCAGACTCTAATGTAGATATTAATATTAATCCATTAGGAACAGGTGTTCTTAAATCAGGAACAAAGGCAGTAAAAATTGCAGGAACAGAAACTATATGGGTGCCTGCTTCGGCTATGTATGGCGCTACAACAAACGGTGCTGACCCACAACAAGTAGAAACAACAGCGACTAGACCAGATTTAAAAGTTTTAGATTTTGATCCAGGTACAAATGAATTTGCACAATTTGCTGTAGCATTACCTAAATCATGGAATTTAGGAACAGTGACTTTTCAATTTTGGTGGTCTCCAAGTAATACAAATACAGGAAACGTAATTTTAGGATTGCAAGGCGTTGGAGTTGCAAACGATGATACAGCAGACATAGCTTTTGGAACAGCAGTTGAAGTTACAGACGCTGGTGGCGGAGCTGTTGAAGATGTATTAGTTTCGTCAGCAAGTGGAGCAATTACAATTGCAGGAACTCCAGCTGATGACGATTTAACTTTTTTTCAAGTTTTCAGAAACGCATCAGACGGCAGTGACACATATACAGGAGATTGTAGATTACTAGGTATTAAACTATTTATCACTACCGACGCAGCTAACGACGCATAATAGGAGGACTAATGGCCATTCAATTCGGATATAAATCTTTAGGTTTCGGTTCCGGTGGTGGAGCCCCAACATACGATGCTGAATTTTTAGTGGTAGCTGGTGGTGGTTGCGGAGGTAATTCTAGTTATGGCTTTACTAGTGGCGGCGGTGCTGGAGCTGGTGGATATAGAACATCCACTCAAACAGTAAAAGTTGGAGGCACAATCACAGTCACAGTTGGTGATGGTGCTGCTGCTGGTCCGTCGGCCGGTCCCGATAACGGCGGCAGCTCAGAAATTTCAGGAGCAGCTGCAGGATTAATAACAATAACTTCCACAGGCGGTGGCGCTGCAGGTAATTTATATGGACCAGCCAAATCTGGTGGCTCGGGCGGTGGTACAGGAAATGGAAACCCAGCAGGTGGATTAACTCCTGGTTCAGGTAACACTCCAAGCGTATCTCCAAGTCAAGGAAATGACGGCGGAACTGGTTCTGGTGGCGCAGGACAAAGTGGAAATCCTGGAGCTGGTGGCGGAGGCGGCGGCGCTGGTGCCGTTGGAACCGATGCATCAGGAACTACTGCAGGTAATGGTGGAGCTGGTACAGCAAATTCAATTACAGGTTCTTCAGTAACTTATGCTGGAGGAGGCGGAGCCGGTTCTTGGAATGGTCCAAATGGATCAGGCGGATCAGGTGGCGGCGCATCTGGAGTAAGCGCTCCTGGCGTTAACCCTGGAACTCCTGGAACTGCAAACACTGGTGGTGGTGGAGGCGGCACAGCTTGGGGAACTCATGGCGTAGGCGGTGAATCATTAGGTGGCAATGGCGGAAAAGGTATAGTTGTAATAAGCGTGCCTACTGCTAAATATTCATCAACTACAACAGGTTCGCCAACAGTTACAACATCAGGTGCAAATACAATAATGCAATTTACAGGATCAGGAAGTTACACAGTATAATGGCTAGTTTTGCTCAATTAAAAAATTCAAGTAATAATACTGTAGTAAGAGTGGTAGTTGTTCATAACAATGAAGCACCCACTGAAGAAGCTGGTATAACTTTTTTAAAAGGTCTTTATGGTGAAGATACAATTTGGAAACAAACATCTTATAACACTGTTGCTAATACTCATAGATTAGGGGGAACACCTTTTAGAAAAAATTTTGCTGGAACAGGGTTTACTTATGATGAAAGCAGAGATGCTTTTATACCAATAAAACCTTTTGCTTCTTGGGTATTAAACGAAGACACTTGTCAATGGGAAACTCCAATACCTATGCCTACAGATGGTCAACCTTATAGATGGAATGAAGAAAATCAAAGTTGGGATGCAATAGAATAGTATTTAAAATAATACTTAATGAAAGAAAAAATTAAATTTTAAAATTCCTCTTGGAACTTTAGATTAGATATAGTATTAGAAATAATACTTAATGAAAGAAAAAATTAGATTTCAGAATTCCTCTTGGAACTTTAGATTAGATAAAGTTTCTCTTTACTCTTACTGTCATGATGCTTTTACAAAAGAAGAATGTGAGGAGATAATTAAAATTGCTAATACAAAAGGACTAATTAAGGGAAGAACAAGGAGTAAAAATCAAAATAGTATTAGAAAAAGTAAAATATCTTGGTTATATCCTTCTGATAATATGGCTTGGGTATTTCGTAGAGTTACTGACATAGTATTGAATTTAAATGAAAGATTTTTTAATTTTGATATATTTGGTTTAAATGAGGGTTTTCAATTTACTAATTATAAAGCACCATCTAACAAATATGGAAAACACGTTGATAGAGGAACAGATTTTGTTGTTAGAAAATTATCTATATCAATTCAATTAACCGACCCCAAAAAATATGAAGGTGGAGAACTATATCTTTATGAGAGTGATCAAGGTACGTTAATGGATAAAAAACAAGGAACATTAATAATGTTTCCATCTTATATTTTACACGAAGTTACGCCTGTAACAAAAGGCGAAAGAAATTCATTAGTAAGTTGGGTAACAGGAAAGCAATTTAAATAATGGCAAGAAAACTATCAGTAAAAGAAACAATAAAAATGTTTTCAAATGAAAATGGTTTTGCTTGGGGTATAAATACTGTTATGAAAGCATTAGTACCACAGGCTAGTTATGATCTTACTGCTGTTAATGAAACATATGTCATAGATAGATGGGATTCGGTATATCCACAACCAACATCAGAAGAAATAAAAGAGGAATACGAAAGGCAACAAACGATAGCTGAGACTATCGAATACTTTAAAAAAAACAAAAAATAATTAATGTTTATATTTAAAAAAGAAAAAATATTAGATTACGACAAATGCCGAGAAGCTATTAGATGGTTTGATAAAGAGGGCACGGGAAAACCAGGAAAAGCTGGTGTCATGGATCTACCTAATTTAGAAGTTTGTATTCAAATATACTCACAACAAGATGACAATGTAGAAAATCATTGTTGGGGTGTAGGTAGAGAAGTTAAAAAAGCAATGACAGAATACATAAAAAAATACCCAGAAATCAATAATTTAGCTAAGTGGAAGCTTACAGGTTTAGCACAGTTTGCAATGTGGGAACCGGGCAAATACTATCATCATTTACACTGTGAGAACGAAGGAAAAATTTACAACAAAAGATTTTTATCTTGGATGATTTTTTTAAATGATATTGAAGAAGGTGGTGGCACACTTTTTCCACAACATAATGTAAGAGCAGAACCCAAAGCCGGAAATTTTTATATTTGGCCAGCCGGATGGACTCATTTACACATTGGTGAACCAGCTATTAAAGAAAAAAAATATACAATAACTGGGTGGTACGAGTATGTATTATAATTTAAAAAATAATTAGGAGACAAATGAAAGTTATTGATAATTTTCTTCCAAAAGAGCAGTTTGAAAAGTTAAGAGACGTATGTTTAAGTAATTATTTTCCCTATTATTACATACGCACTGTAAATGATAACCAGAAAGAAAGTGATAAAAAGATGTTTTATTTTATCCACTTCTTCTACAAAAATGGAAGAGGAAGTTCAAGCGAGTGGTATCCAATGCTGCATGAGATTCTATTAAAAAAAATTACTTATGACTTTTTAATAAGAGCTAAAGCTAATTGTTATCCTAGATCTGATAAAAAAATTACTCATCCAAAACATCTAGATTATAAGTCTCCTACAAAAGGATTAATTCTTTCTCTCAATACTTGTAATGGTGCAACTATTTTAGAAAATGGAAAAGAAGTCAAATCGGTGGCCAACAGAGCTTTATTTTTTAACCCGTCTAAACTTCACGCAAGCACTAACTGCACAGATCAACATGCAAGATTTAATATTAATGTTAATTATATTTAATAACCAAATAGACTGATTTTCAATCTAAAATGGACTACTTTCTTACTAAAAGTGCTTGTGGTATAATTTTGCATGCCTTTAAATTTTGTTAACATAAGACCAGGCTTCAACAAACAGATTACTCCTACAGCTGCAGAGGGGCAGTATATTGATGGAGACAATGTAAGATTTAGATATGGTCTACCTGAAAAAATTGGCGGTTGGGAGCAACTTACTGCTAGCACCATAGTAGGTGCTGCAAGAGCACAGCATCAATGGACAGATCTTGATGGTAGAAGATATGTTGTGTTAGGAACACATAAAGCTCTTATCCTTTATTACTCTGAAGCTTTCTACGATATCACACCTTTAGATACAGCCTTAACAGGAGCGACTTTTAATACAGTAAGTGGTTCGGCTACAGTAACAGTAAATTTAGCTGGGCATGGATTAGAAATAGGAGATTTATTTACATTCACTATAAGCTCTGCACCCACAGGTTTCGTTGCAGCAAATTTTAGTGGTACGTTCCAAGTAATCACTGTTCCTGACACGAACTCTTTCACAATTACTATGGATATAGTTTCAAGTGGAACTGCGTCAGCGTCAGGTTCTGCTTCTGTTAATCCATATGTAAGACCTGGATCTTTAAACCAAACATTTGGTTTTGGTTGGGGAACTGGTTTGTGGAGTGGTACTTTAGCTGGTGCTATATCATCAACGCTCAATGGTTCTTTGGCTGATGATGCTCAAGGTAATAATGGTTCGGCCACAAACATAACTTTAGCTGATGCATCTTTATTTCCAACCACTGGTGAAATTTTAGTAGGCGGTGAATTAATAACGTACACCGGTAAGTCATCAAATGATCTTACAGGAATTACAAGAGGAGCTAATGGATCAACAAGATCAGCACACTCTAACGGAGCTATTGTTGAGGACACAACTGGATTCGTTGGATGGGGACAGGCCTCTTCTGCCAGCACAGTTGTATTACCATCTGCTGATTGGTCATTAGATAATTTTGGACAAACTTTGGTCGCAACAATATTAGATGGTAAAACTTTTACTTGGGAACCAATAAACGTAAATTTAAACGCTCCACAAACTAGAGCTACCGTTGCAACTGGCAATCCAACTAAGTCTGTCATGACAATTGTTTCCGATCAAGATAGACATCTATTTCATTTAGGAACTGAAACAACAGTTGGTACGGCAAGCACACAAGATAAAATGTTTATAAGATTCTCTGATCAAGAGGACATAGCAGACTATGCTCCAACCTCTACTAATACAGCTGGAACTTTTCAGCTTGATGATGGCACAGAGATAAGAGGAGCTGTAAAAGGTAAAGATTATATTTTTATTTTGACAGATACAGCCGCGTATATATCTCAATTTGTTGGACCACCTTTCACATTCTCAATAAGAAAAGTTGGATCTAATTGTGGTTTGATCGGTAAGCACGCATTGGTCTATGCGGATGGTGTTGTATATTGGATGGCTGATTCTGGTGGATTCTTTGTATACGATGGTACAGTAAAAAGTCTACCTTGTTCTGTTGAAGATTTTGTTTTTACAACAAATAACACTGGTGATCTTGGTATAAATTTTGATCAAGCTAAAAAAGTTTATGCTGGTTATAATACACTTTTTGGTGAAGTGACATGGTATTATCCAAAATCAGGATCAAACGTAATAGATAGAAACGTTACTTTAAATTATACTGAAAACACGTGGACAACGGGATCACTAGCTAGAACAACTTATTATGACGCACAACTTTTTGATCATCCCTATGCAACAGAATACACTTTGACTGGTGTTCCAACTTTTCCAACGATCAAAGGTGCTACAAACGCTAATGGTTCTACAACATTTTATGAACACGAAAAAGGAGTTGATCAAGTTAATAGCTCCGGCACTACTGCCATATTAGCAAATATACAGTCAGGGGACTTTCAGCTTGCCCTAGATGGTAATGGTGAATTTTTTACTAAAATTAGAAGGTTCATTCCAGATTTTAAAAGAATAACGGGTAATGCACAAATAACAATTAACTTAAAAGATTTTCCTGTAGACACAGCAGCATCATCTCCTTTAGGTCCATTTACAATTTCTAGCTCAACAGAAAAAGTTGATACTCGAGCAAGAGGCAGAGCGGCTAGTTTAAAAATAGAAAATACTTCATCTGGACAATCTTGGAGATATGGAACATTTCGTGCTGATGTACAACCTGATGGTAGAAGATAATGGCAAAAATTACAGCGTACATTCCAGAGCCTAAAGAAACTTACCAACCTGAAAATCAGAGGCAAGTATTACAGTCTTTGGATACTGTTAAGCAACAATTAAATACATCATACCAACAAGACTTAAAAAATGAACAATCAACTTTTAACTGGTTTATATCATGACAATACAATATAAAAATGCAGGTATTAATTTAAGCTCAACAGCTACAACAACTGTATTAACATCACCAACATCAGCAAGATGTTTAATCAAACAAATACAAATAGATAATGCTTCAGGGTCACCGGTCAATTTATCAGTGCAGTTTACAGATAGTTCTGCATCATCAACGTTTAGAATAAGAAACAAAGCAATACCAGCAAACGAAGTAGTAGATATTATAAATGAAACTTTAGTATTAGAAGAAGGAGACTCCTTAAAAATGACAGCAGGAACTGCTGATGAGTTACAAGGTATAATTAGTTATGCTCAAATAGATAGATCGCAAGAAAATGGCTAAGAAGAAACCAAAATTTGGTGTTAATCATTACATAAAAAGAACTCCAAAAAAAAGACCAGGAAGGCATACAAAGAGATTGAATAAACATAAAAAAAAGAGTATGAAGAAACAACCCTATAAAGGACAAGGACGTTAATATGGAAATAAAAAGAGTAAAAGCTCACGTTATAGAAAAAGTAAAAAATAAGAGAACTGGTAAAGAATATAAAGATAAAGCAGAATTTGATGCTGATGTAGCTGATCCAGGTACAGACACTACAGCTGCAGATTTTCAACAAGATTTGATAATCACGCCAGCTTCTGTGGGTGGTAAAAGCGATACTAAATGAATCCTCTAGGAGGAACTGAGATTCAATATGAGCTTCTGTATAAATATGTAGACAACAATCTACTAGACAATTTTCAAATTACTACTTCAGTTCCAGAAAAGATACCTCTTAGTAAAGACAAAATAAATATACTTTGGCAACAAAATTCTTATGATCAACCTAATCTAATAGATTGGTTTTCTAATAAAGATAATCATAAAAAGTATGATTATTATATTTTTAATTCTCACTGGTGTTACGAAAAATTTAGAATGAGATTTAAAGTTCCTACCGATAGATGCACAGTTATAAAAAATGCCGTTGAACCATTTCCAAATAAAAAATTTGAGAGAAAAAACAAATTAAGAATGATTTACCACTCTACACCATGGAGGGGTTTAAATATTTTATTAGGTGCAATGCAACTTATTAAAAGTAAAGATATAGAGCTAGATGTCTACTCAAGCACTCAAATATATGGTGATCAATTTAAAAAAGATAATGATGATCAATATAAAGAATTATATGATCAAGCAAAGTCCTTACCTAATGTAAACTATATTGGTTATGTAAGTAACGATAAAATTAGAAAAAAATTACCTGATTATGATGTGTATTGCTTTCCTAGTATATGGGAAGAAACTTCATGTATATCTGCTATAGAGTCTTTAGCTGCAGGTCTACATATGATAACTACCAATTATGGTGCATTATTTGAAACGTGTTCTGAGTGGCCAGTGTATATAAATTATACTGAAAATTACAAACAGCTTGCACAATTATTTGCGTTTTCTATTGATGAGGTTAACTCTTATTTATATAAAGGATCTGTTCCTGAATTTTTAAAGAGTCAACAACAATTCTTTAATAAGTTTTATTCTTGGGAAAGAAGAAAAGGAGAATGGACTAATTTTTTACAAGGACTATTACATGAAAAGCGATCCAAATTCTAAAGCTCTTTGGTTTAATAAAGATAGTGAGAAAGAGAAGTTAAATGAACACAGTATATTTGTAGCCACACCTGTACATTCAGAGGTTAGTATACACTATACACAGTCATTACTTGAGTTACAAAAGTTGGCTATCAAGAAAAAAACAAAAATAGTATTTCAACTCTATAAATCATCATTAGTGACACAAGGCAGAAACCTATGTGTGTCTGCTTTTTTACGAAGTGGCATGAGTCATCTATTGTTTATTGACTCAGATATTGGATTTAAACCTCAAAGTGCTTTTAGATTACTCGATGCAAAAAAAGATGTTATATCTGTGCCCTATGCATTGAAAGACATGTGTTGGGACAAAGCATTATATATGATTAAAAATAATAAAATTAAAACTGTTGAAGATTTAAAATATAAATCTTTATATAGATATCCTTTTAAGGTGGCTAATCCAGAGAGTATAGAGGTTAAAAATGGAGCTATTGAGGTGACCCACTCACCCACAGGTTTCATGATGATCAAAAGGTCTGTATTTGATAAAATGATTGAGAAGTATCCGAATTTTGAAATCGTGCAAGACAATGTAATAAATGGCAAGAACGAAAGAGTAAAGCATTTTTATAATTTTTTTGACACTCTACATGACCCAGAAACTAAAACTTACTTAGGTGAGGATTTTGCCTTTTGTAAAAGGTGGAGAGATATAGGTGGTAAATGCTATTGTTTGGTTAATGATTACATTTCACATGTTGGTGAGCACCAGTATACAGCATGCTTTGCCGATGAGTTGATAAAAGAATTCTAAAGTGTTAAGATTTCTAGATTAGCTAAAAATGAGGATTTTTTGACATATGTTACAGTTTTTACCTTACGCACTAGCAGCATACGGAGGATATAAAGGATACAGAGCATCTAAAGATGCTGGTGGTTCTGGTCTTCAAGCATTATTAGCTGGAGCTACAGGAGCAGCGGCTGGATATTATGGTGGTAAAGGTGTTTTATCTGGAGGATCAGCAATGAACATACCTGGTTTTACTACAGCACAACAAAGCTTTACTCCATTTACATCATTAGGACCAATACAAAGTTTAGGACAATCAATTCCTGCTTTGAATATTGCTCAAACCTCAGATGGCTTTGGCATGGGTGATGAAGTTGCAAGACAAACCTACTCTCAACAATTATCAGGTATACAAGCAGCACAAAAAGCTGCAGCGGCAGCAGGAGGAACGGGTGGACCAGGAGGGACACCGGCCGACATGAATGCATTACAAAAATTATTATTTAGACAAAGATTAACTAAGCAAGGAGATTTCACAGGCGAAATGGAATTTAGTCCTGGTAAAGTTGCAGCAGCAATCGCAGCTGGCACATATTTGAGTGGTGCCTTTGAACCAAAACCACAAGATGTTTACACACCAACTTA
>CEUX01028162.1_pt1 | contig 10343 bp, 14 predicted proteins | sample 531361 | NCBI WGS metagenome assembly CEUX01 (sample SAMEA2622736, study PRJEB7988) | marine metagenome | isolation source: saline water (ENVO:00002010), including
TCAAGACTTGGCATGATGACTTTTACATCTCTTCTGATATCTTCTTCGGGGATATTAGCCATTTTTACCGCCTCTTCATCCTTATAGACTTCTCCTGTTTTCTTGTTAGTTATAGTCGTTATTATTTCTTTTGGTTCTATTGTTATCATTATGTTGTTACCTCTTTCTTGATATTGAGATAGCTAACCCCAAAAGTAAAGGCGTCTGCGCTACCTGCTTTAATAGTAAGGGTATTTCCACCCTCTACTATTAATGGTTGGGTTAATAATTCTTTGCTAGTATTGGCTGTTAAGGCTGCTGATTGTATAACCACAATACCATTATTTGTTACTGTAGGCGCAGGGGTACCAGCAGATTTAACTATAATAGATTTAATTAAATATGTTTCACTCACTAAAGGATTACCAGTTCCAAAAGGATTCTTTTCTGTGTTATCGGTATTAGCGTTTAAGCCTGCAAATTTATATTGGTTTACTACTGCCATTAATCTAAAAAGAAACTTCTAGCTTCTATCTCCTGTTTTAATTCTTCTTGAAATGTAGTGTTTAATTTCTCTAACACAGCATCTAAATCTCTAACTAAAGATTGGGCTACATCTGATTCATATTCATCGCTTGCTCTAGTTAATGTTTGTACTATTTTAGCCATTATCTTCTTCCTCCTGCGTGTATATCTAATCTAAATGTTCCCATTTTCCAATTAGAGTCTACTGCTGTATTTGAGACTTTAACTGCTACGGATCTTCCCCGTGCCCTACAAGATTGGAATGTAGTAGAGGAGGTAATTGTAAAAGGTCCTAGTGATGAACTAGCAGCTGTTTCGTTAGGATAGTTTCTTAAATCTAATTCAACTATAGTGTTGCCAGTTTGAGTTAGAAAGTCTGGTAAAAATCTACTTACTCTCATTATGTTTTCACCGTCTCCTCTAAGATCAGCCAGATTAGTTGCAGCTCCTCTAACAACTTTTTGTGTAATATCAAAATCTCCAGACAATATATTAGCTGGAATAGCTGTGGTCGTTGATCCCTTAATTTGATTAACTCCTTTTTCATGTTCATAGTAAGTTGTAATTCCGTCTGTATTTCCTACGGTATTACAGGTATCTGTATCAGCGTCATAATGTGTTGCATGTGGTAAACCAAAAATAGCAGAATCAATCCACGTTGTTCGAGGGAATATAGAACTGGCGTTAGTATACCAAATTTGTCTTTTAGGTGTTGAATCTATATAGTTATAAACAACACATCGATTATTAACATTGGAACCTGAATTAGCGTAAAACCACATGACTTCTCCAAACAAGTTATTTAATCCGCAATATATTAATTGATTTGAAGTACTATTAAAATCATCATAAACATAGTCTTCAACTAAACAATCTAACGACTCTAGTTTACCTGTAAATCTAAAAAAACCATTTTCGGACATCCAGTACGCAGTACCATCTACGTCGATAGCTGCGTTCTTTCCAATCAATCCGCAATTGGAACCTACTTGATCATAAGCAAACGTAAAAGGAGCACCTACAAAACGCATAGTAAATAATGAGGTATCTGTCCATACGTAAATTGCAGACTTACCAAGTTTAGCTCCCATGATCCGTGATCCGGCGGCCAGTCTTTGTGTACCAGCACTATTGGTTGCTGTTGGTGTCCATGTAGTTATATCTTCTTGGTCCGAGAATCTAATAAACATATTATCTTGAGTAGTTGTAGTTCCAATAGTTGTTTCTGTTCCCAATAAAACTAAGTGACGATCAGGAGTAGAGACCAACATATCACGGGACGCGGTTGGTGCACCACTTACAATAGTGGCTCTTGTGGCTGTTGCATTAGTAGCATCTGAATCCCATTCAAAAACTGCTCCATTAACTATTAAAGCTAAAGCTGTTGATCCTAAATTATCTAACGACCATAATCCGGGTTCAGCAACTTTATCAGTTGTAGTTGCAGCCTGATTCCATGCTGAATAATCACTTGTATTAGTAACCGTTGCTCCATCAGAGTGAGCGGCTCTAGTAGTGCCTCTTACTGCTCTTGTAATTCCAGTTAAAGTTGTACTTCCGGAAACTCCTGTGTAAGAAATTTCTTCTGTACCAACTTGAATATAATTAGTCCCCGAAGTCGGAAATCCTGTAACAGAATCTAAAACAATACTGGTTCCAGATCCTCCTGTTCCATAAACATTATCTCCTAATGCTCCATCCAAAGTATTTGTTTGAGGACCGGATACAGTACCTCCAAACTGAGAGATACCCCATCCATAAACTCCCACCTGGTCAGCTGGACCTACCGGGTAATACCATTTAACAGAACAGTCTCCATCAGTAGCCGTTGCACTTGCAGTAGATCCCATAGTAATAGTAACCGAAGTAGCATCTACTACTTCAGTTATCATAAAAGTTTTCTCATCAAAATCAGAAGCTGAATAACCAGAACCTGTTGGCGGTGTAACATTTTCAAGAAATAAAATATCTCCTGCTGTCATTCCAGATGTGGAAGATAAAGTAATTGTAAGAACAGCAGACCCACTGCTAGAAGCTAACTTATCAGTTAAAGCTCCAAAGTCAGTTTTAATTGGATGAATGTCATAATACACTCCTCCAGAATATGCATATAAAATTCTATTGGTTCCAATAATGGAATATTTAATTCCATCTTTATTAACCATGTGATGAAGCGCACGCGCTGCACCAGTTAAAGATGTATCTCCTAACTGTTGCCATCCTCCTATTTTTTCAGGCGTACCATATCTAAAACGTACATTTTCACCGTCAATCCATTGAGCCTCAGCTCCAGTAGGAGTAAGTTGTTTATTGAATCCAGGTAAAAAACCTATCTTTTGTAGCATAATTACCGCTTATATCAAAAAGACTTTTAATTGTCTATTTCTAAACCAGAGGGTATTTTAGTCCATAAATTAATAGCTATAGAAATCCGTGGTCCTTGGTCCACCGTTGATACTCCATGCTCACAGGAGCCTGTATCAAAAACCACTAATCTATTAAATTTAGGCATTAACCTCTCAGGTTCTTTATTTTTACCTTTATGGTATATTTCAAGATAACCACCTTTTATGTGATTGTCAAAAGGATAATAAATACATCCAACTAGAGGGGATACTATTTTATTGTGATCTTGGTATACTTTTTCATCTTTATCAAAGTGGACAGGAAGTCCTTGATCTTTTTTAAGAGTGTTACACCAATACTCAAAACCTTTAATATTTTCGTAAAGACATGGGGGATTATTTCTCCATATATATTCTATTAAATGTTTTTTTAAAGTATTAGATGAAGAAGACCCCCATCCATCCCACCACATAAACCCTGTTTCAAGAAACACTGGGTTATCTTTAATTTTATTTAACAAAGTTTTATCTTTAACATAATCATCTATTACAATCATTTTCCATTCCAATCTTCAAAAGATGAATTAAAGGCTATTATAGTCTTTCTTAAATCAGATGTATTTTGTTTTGATCTGTGAAGTAGATAAGATGAGAAAGTTAATATATCCCCTTCTTTTACACTAACATCTTGTGTGTCTAAAAACTCTGTTTTCATATCAGGTTCTGGTAATTCTAAATAATAAACATTTGAAAACTGACACATAGAGTGATTGTGCCAATTATGTTTATCTCCTTTATAGTATTGTTGGAACCATCCATTTTGTATGATCCAATTTGAACATTTAAACTCATCACATAACATCAACATATGGTCTTCAATTTGTTTGTAAAAATAATTTAAATATTCTCTGTTCCAATCTTTAGGTATTCTCCAATCTGTTTTTGTTATTTTATCAAACTCTTTATTGTCTTCTTTTATCGAAGGCATTTTATCTATTAGATTTAAAAGAGTATCTTTTAACTCAAGGTGTTTTTTAAATGGTCTTACTATTTTCATTTTTAAAAAATAAATTTAAAGTTACACGACCATTATCAATATGGTCGCCAAAATTATTAAAAGACATGTGTCTATAAGCTGAAGAAAATATAATTAATCTATCTTGAACATATTTAATCCCACATATAATATTATCTTTATCATCATAAAACAAAGTAGCGGATTCTAAATTAGTTTTATTTAAATATATAAGACCAGAATATATTGTATCGTCAGCCACATCTGTGTGGATAAAATCACTTTGTTGATCTTTTTTTAAACGCACATGGGCATACATTTTAAATGTAGTGTTTTTTAAAAAAGGAAGTTCTAATTTTGCAATAGATTCTTTAACTTGATTAAATATTTCAGGACAAGAATCTTTTAAGTCTTTAGTTCTAAAACCGGGCCATGCTGCTTTACTAGTTATTTTATCAAAAAATTTAAGTTCTCTGACTTTAGGAAATAATGTTTTTGAATCTATAAAATTTTCTTTTTGAAAAATTATCATTGCACTTTAGCAAACTGTTCTGGTAATCCTAAATAAGGTCTGCCATCAAATTTATTATTTTGACCTTGTTTATCTACATCATTGTAATGTAAAAATACTTGACAACATTCGTTCCCATTAAAAGGTTCTCTCCAATGTTCAAGAAGATTACCTTTGTAAATTAATAAATCCCCTGGATCTAAATCTACTTTTATACCTTTTTGGTTTTTTTGTTTTGTTGGGTCTACAAAGATAGGCCATAAATCTCCCCCTAAATTCATCGTAGCTGATATTTCACAACTCATTCTATCGGTATGTCTTTTTAGTTCATTGCCTTTTGTATATAGTCTTGCGTAAGAATAAGTTTCTATTAAGTTTAAACCAGTGTGTTTTTCTATATCTGGTCTGACCATCATCAGTAAAATCTCCATCGCATTATCTGCATAGTGGGCGTAGGCATTTGGGCATTGAATATCTGAAGAGGTTCCAAGGAAAGTATTAAATTTACTTATATGTCCAGTTTCCATCAAAAATGTGTGGGTTTGTTTTTTTAACCTAAAATAATTATAAACAAATAAAGCTAAATTAGGGTTGATAACCTTTTTAATAATAGCATAATTATTATTTTTAAAAAATTTATTGGACTTTTCTCCCATTATAATTCTCATATATAGTTTATATTTATATTAACTCTTCTTTTACAATCAGTCTGGGTTACGGATCTATGTTTTATATCGCCATCGAATATTAACATTCTATTTTCAATAGATTTAAAAGACCCTATATTTTCTAATTCTGTATATCCATCATTAGTATTAATACTAAATAAAGCTACCTTATGTTTTAAATCCGGATAGTCAATATGATAGCCATGCTCTACTTTTTTATTATGATTTATATATAGATTAGCTTTTACTCTAATAATTTTATCTGCATTTAAAACTTTAAAAATTGGAGATAATATAAAACCATAGTGTGGACTATTTATTCCTAACTTTTTGTTAAAAAATATATGGCTAAAAAAATAATCATCTTGTCCGGAGTTGCCCTCCTTTGTCGATACCTGATCTCCAACAACATAATTTTGAAAAAACCAATTAAAGTTTTCTGACATCATAACTTCTTGTATGTCTTTAAATTTTTCTTTTGGAATAAAATTATCTATTGTTTTATACATAAGGATTTCCAATACTCCAAACAACCAAAGAGTATCTTTGTCCTTTTAAAACAGGCTTTACTCTATGCCAGACAAACGAAGGAAAAACTACCATGTCTCCTTTTCTATAAATTTCTTTTGCTACAGCTATATTTGATCCTTCACCAGAGTCTCTAAAATCAAACTCTAATTCTCCTCCAGAATATTCAGAAGAATCATTTAAAAGAATTATAGAAGATAGTTTTCTGATTTTACCTTTATGTTCGTTGTGTTTGTGTTCACTAGAATAAAGCTCTTTCCATGCATCACAATGCCAGCTATAATGTTGATTTTTTGAATAAGTTGTAAACTGACATGCTTCATTGTAATCAAATTGAAAATTCCAGCCTCCTGATTCGTTTGCTTTGTTAACATAAGGTAGTATTTCATTATATAACCAAGGATAACTTAACCAACTAATATTAGAATTTCTTACTTCTTTTAAATCTTTTATCTGATTGGGTGTTAAATTTTTTACATCTTCTTGAGCGTTTTGATCTCCAAATTGACCTGTTACACCTAGCTCCAGTTTTTCTTTTCCCAGTTTAACGATTTCATCACAAACTGCCTCTGGTATGGCATGTTTAAACCACCAATAATAATATTTTAAATTCATAACTTTCTTATGAATGGAGTCTATCTTTTAACTAAAATAAAAGCAAATGGTATTATACCCAATTTCCATCTTTGTTCGCAGTGTATTGAGTTTTTAAATCCCATATACCTTTAACATTAGCGGCTGCAGCTATTTCTCTTATAAGCACAACTCCATTTCCGCCATCTCCGCCTGCGTGTTGGTGAGAACCTTTTGTAGAAGAACCTCCTCCACCACCGCCAGTTCCATCTGTACCTTGGTCCCCTTTGTTTCCGCTTCCGCCGCCGGCACCGCCGCCACCGGGTCCTCCAGAACCAGGTCCACCGTATTGGTGAGCGCCTCCACCGCCGCCGCCAGCAAAATAACCACTAGCGCCATAACTTGGAAAAGTTCCTGTGTTAGATCCAGTTCCTCCAGGAGGTCTACCTCCGGCTCCTCCAGCTCCGCCGCCGCCTCCAGCTGCATAGGGAGAACCGCCAGGATTAGTGCCTCCATTATTTCCGTAAGTTCCGGAGCCTCCTCCACTTCGAGAAGATCCTCCAGTTCCGCCACCGCCCCCAGATCCATTTCCAGGAGATCCATTTCCAGAAGGTCCGTCTTGGCCGCCTCCGCCGCCTCCACCACCATCCATGGTTGTAACTGGTGTAAACGGACATGCAGAAGATCCTCCTGCAGAGCCTACTCCTTTCGGGTATCCTCCGCCGCTTCCACCGGTTCCAATTGAAATTGGAACAGGGCTTCCGGGTGCTGTTATATTCGGTTGATAGTGAAAACCTCCGGCTCCACCGCCACCACCACCTTGCCAGTGACCATCAGATCCTCCGCTGCCTCCGCCAGCGCCTCCACCTGCTATTAAAACGTCACAATTACGTCTTGTAGCACCTGTGGGAGCAAACGTTCCGCTTGAAGTAAACGATGTAGTAGATTCTGCTAATGCTCCTTCTGGATCATTTGCAGGTCCTATTTGACCGCCGTTGTTATCATTTTCACCTAAACTTTTTAATGTACTTGTCATATTATAATTCGTTCCAAACTAGATTTGTAGGATCCCATACAAACGATCTGTATTGAGTTCCATCTGTATCTTCTGGTAGATAATATCTACCTAACCATCTTTGATTCTCTTCATCCCAAGAATGGGTAATAGCATCATCTGGTAAACCAGTATAGTTTCCATGAGTTGGAATTGCAACAGGAAAATCCCAGTCACAAGTTGACTCGTTAAAAATTAAAGATGGATATGCTGGGGATGGGATGAACGCATCTCTAGCAGGATCATACGTTCCTCCAATATCTGCTTGATTATATCTTTTTGTACTATCGTGATTTCCGCTTGGTAATCTCCAATACTCTATCCAAGTATTAGAACTACTAAAATGATTTTGACACCACGCTTGATCTACATCATCTGGTGTTACTTTAATATCTATTACAATATTTGAATCGTTGATTTCAGCAAAGTAAGCCATAATCGCTATGACCTCTCATTAACTTAATTCTTCGTAGTTTATTGTGATAGTAAGATCTGAGTTTGCACTAGCTCCAGCCTCTATATTATCACCCTCTTCTAAATAAAGAGCTGTATTTTTGTCAACTACAACAAGTGAAGAATCTGCTGGAACTGCAATTGTGCTTGCAATCATAATAGGTGATCCACCAGATTTTGTAATTGCAACAGATGCATCTGCTGAACTCGAACCATCGATGTTTGCTACAATTATATTATTAACTTTAAAAACTTTACCTGATGAACCTGCATTCGCAAGAATTTCAGTAGTTAAAGTTGTATCCAATGTTGCTTGAACAGATTTAGCTGTTATCGTTGCTACATTTACTAGATTTGGTGCTGCCATAATTTATAATCTCCTGTGCTCTTTTAACCGAAAACCAAAGCCATTGCAATAGCTTTTCCTGTTGTTGCTAATCCACTACCGTTAGATTGAACTTGTCCGGTTCCTTTTGGCACCAAATTAATGTTGATATTACTATCACTTCCAGATGCTGTAAAAGATGGTGCGTTTCCAGTTGCAGCATTTGCGTAAGTAAGCTCGTTAACAGCAGAACCTGTAGCTGTTAGAAGAAATAATTCGTTGCCATTTGTGTCTAAAATTGATGTTCCAATTTTAGGTGCCGTAAGTGTTTTGTTTGTTAAAGTTTGTGTTCCAGTTAATGTTACATCCCCGTCACCAAACGCTAAAGTTGCTATATCAGGATTAGTTCCATCATTAGCTGTTGCAAAAACTAATTGATCACCTTTGTCTGTAGTCCCAAAAGTAAATGTATCTCCTGAACCAGAAGTATATTTAAATTGTACTGTGTAAGCCCCTGATGTTGAATTTCTTAAAAAATAAAATGTTTGTGTATCTAAAGGAATTGTTACGATTTGATTTCCTGTAATTGAACCTGTAAATTCAATCATTCTGTGAGACATGACAGCTCCAGTTCCACCATCAGTAACTGATAATGCTGTAGTTTGTGTACCCCCGGCTATTGACTGTTGTGTAAAACCACCTGAAATTTGTTCGATTATGTTTAAATTAGTATTAGTTTTTGTTCCCCAAGTACCGGCGTTTTCACCAGTTGCCATTAATTCTACACCTAGGGCCGTATAAGTTGATGCCATAATTTATCTCCTGCTTAATTAATCATTTTTATTTTGTTTTTTATATAATGTCAATAATATATTATGGTGGTGTAACTTTACTCCAACTACCACCTTGTGTAGCTGTTTTTTGACTCCAACTACCACCTTGTGAAGGAGTAATTTTTTCCCAAGCTATTGGACCACCTATTTGTCCTAAACTAACAGTTGCTGATTGACCTGTCAATCCTATGGACATTTCTGTAGGAGAAATAGCTCCAACTCCTGTAGTTACCACTCCGGCAGTTGATAAACCAATTGCCATTGCGTCTGGTGTAATAGCACCCACAGAAGATGTTGCTCCAATTCCTGTAAGAGGAACTAATTGAGTTTGGGTTATTGTAGGTGTACCAATACTTATAGTAGCACCAACGCCTGTTAATCCCATTACATCAGCAGGAGAAATAGCTCCCACTGAAGCTGTAGCACCAACACCTGTTAAAGGTAGTACAATTATAGGATCAGGCGAACCTACAGAAATAGTTGCTGAAACTCCTGTTAATCCCATTACATCGGCTGGTGCAATATCACCAACTGAAGTTGTAGCACCAACGCCTGTTAATCCCATTACATCGGCTGGTGCAATAGCCCCTACCGAAGCGGTTATACTTAACCCTGATGGTTGAACTAATTTGTTAAATGAATCTCCATATGGTTCTTCGCCCCAACCATTTCTACCCCAACCAACTAAAGTTCCGGCATTATCAAAGTCCCCAAGTTGTGAGGTCATTTGACTTGGTGCTGTTAAAGATGCAATTGAAGTTAAATCTAAAGTTAAAGATCCTAATGAAGAAGTAAGACCAGAAGGAGCAGTAAGTTCTGCTGTAATAATTTGAGCAGCAGTTACACTACCCACACTAGTGGTTGCACTTATTCCAGATAACGCAACTGAGTATTCTACACCCCAACCAGAATTTCCCCATTGTTGTCTACCCCAACCTTCTTCAGGAAAAGCTGAAACTGAACCTACCGAAGCTGTTGTTGATTGACCGGTTAATGATTGTGTAATAGTGTTCGATTGCCAAGCGTTGTGGCCCCACGCTACTGAAGGACTATCACCACCCCAAATTGATGCCATAAGGAGGCCCTCCTTATGCTATCCTAATTATCGCTGTAGTTGCTGCTGCTGCTGGAAATTGAATTGTAAAAGTTCCACTAGAGACTGTTTTGTCTCCACCAAAAGCTACTGCACAAACTGCAGCATCTGTTGAATGTGAATCGTTAAAAATTAAACATCCATTAGCTGTGAACGAAGCTGATGTCCAAGAGACATCTGCAAAATCACAAACCGCTGTCGAAGAATCTAAAGTAGGTGTAACACTTGTTAATGCTTTTCCTTTTGCAGAATAAGCAGTTCCGGAAGTGTTGGTTATTTCGTTTGAACTTGAATAAGCTGTTGTACTTGCTCCTAAAGTTGCCGAACTTGTGTACAAAGCTAAATTAAAAGTGTTTCCAGTAGAAGCTGTAAAGTTATGTTCTGCCTCTAGTACTTCTTGTTTAAAGCTATTACAAATTGCCGATGTTATTGCCATAATGT
>CEUX01052163.1_pt1 | contig 10323 bp, 4 predicted proteins | sample 531361 | NCBI WGS metagenome assembly CEUX01 (sample SAMEA2622736, study PRJEB7988) | marine metagenome | isolation source: saline water (ENVO:00002010), including
GATATTGCAATGGATTCATTTTGTGAATTAGGATATACTGATGTTAATCATGAAGAATTAATTAAACATATAGAACATATATTTGGTAGAGATTTATATCACTATGAATTAGTTGATTATGTTCAAGCAATAAATGATTATCAAGAATAAATAAAAAAGGAGAAAATGTGAGTAAAAATCAACGTAAAGTAGTTGAAAACGTTGAAAATTTACTTCAAAGAAAATACAAAAATGGTACTATAACAACGTTAAGTGAAGAAGCTAACTATTTAGCGGGTGCAATTTGTGTTTTAAATACATTATTTGGTAAAAAAAATAAATTACCAAGTTGTATTCCACCAAAATGGATCTTTAATCCAATGGGTGGCAGAAGTATTTTCGACAAAGAATAAATAAAACGTGAAAAGGGCGATGATAAGTCGCCCTTTTTTTGTATGTGCGGAGGAGACACGTCTTAGCGAGAAGTACGAGTAACTAAGTTTTTTACCATGTTTCGGTAATTTTCATTGATAAATCAAATATGTTATGTGCTGATTGTTTAATTGTAAAACTATCAGTATCAAGCCTACATATCGCAAAATCACCTTGTTTTGATGATTCCACATCTGGTTGAAATATAAAGGGTAGAGTACCACCAAGTGTTCGGTTTAACACACTTGTCAAAAAGTCAGATCCTTGCATTTCTGGACTTAAGGAACTATCAGTTGGTATTACACTAGTATCTATAGTCGTGGGTCTTTCTAATTGATTAAAACTTTCCCACATTGGTACCATATTCTCTTGAACGATGGCAGGAAATTCTAAAGTCCAGGATCTTCGACCAACTCTTTGACCTCTTTTTTCAGGATATTGGAATTGTCCACCTGAATATGGTCCGGTATTATCTGTATTATTCCATAGCTGCCAAGGCGCAGCTTCACCCCAACTTGGTGGTCCAGTATATCTAATATTATGTAATTGAGCTCCGCCTTTCGTGCTATATTTATCTATACCCTCAAAACTTCTTTCCATAGTAAAACTAATTTCTGGAGATGTTGGAGTATCCCAAGTATAACCCATACTAATAGCTCCTAAATGTAAGTTACCTGGAAGCATATTTGGATTTATTTGCAACATTGCTATATTCGGCCATGGTTGATAAATTGATCCAACTGGTTTATTAGGCATATCCTCAGTAAAAAAAGTTGGTTTGCCATGGCTGCCCCAATTATTATAGTCATAAACAGTAGCCCCAGTCCATTTACCAAAAGTAGATATTGAATATCCATTAGTTCTTGATTTAATAGCATTGTTTGACGCCCATGTAGAATCTTCGGCATTAATAATATGAGTATAAGTTAAATCAGCTAAAGTATCTTCAGCTCCATTATATAACCCAGGAAAAAAGTCAGCGTTTGAAAAACTCGCACCATCTGATGATACAGCGTCAAAAAAGTTATGATTTAATAAGGCTATATAATCAAATTTACTATACCTTGGAATTACTGGGAAGCCAATTTCTACTGGAATATCCTCAGATATAATTGGTATATCTATTTTTTTACTAGGATCTAAATTAAATAAATTAGCATAGTCTCTTTTTTTAAATCTTGTATTATCAAGATCCACATTTTTAATAAAAAGGTATTCAGCGTTCCATAAACCAATTGTGTACAAATACAAACCCATGTCAATATAAAATCTACATTTTCCTGGACTATTGTAATTTTTACTATAATTTACTTCTTCAAATGACATTATTTTTTCCTTTTAGGTTGTAATAAGTTAACATTATTTAAGTTATTTTTAAATTTCTTTTGTGACTTTGTTTGTACAAATGAATTTTTACTATTTGCAAGCTTTTGTCTTCTTCGTGTTCTTTTTGTTTTCTTTTCAAATGTTTCTGAATCCCAATCACTTTTATCAGAGGTTTGCCATGTATCAGACTCGTCATGCCAAGTGGGAAATTTAGGTCTTTTTATCCCACCACTAATTAAATTTTGTCCATAAGAATATTGAAATTTATAAATGAAGAATTCAGATCCATCTCTATATGTGGCAATATTTTTTAAATTATTTTCTGATATATTTTGGATCTTAAAATATAAAGCTTTATTATTACCTGAAAAGCACATATAACCTTGTATATGAACAACATTTAGCTTTCCAGAATACTCTAAGTATATAACACTAGGAGTGTTTTTAGGATCAACATTTCCTATTATTACGTAACCAGAATTATATTGGCAATAAACAGCATTGGCTGTGTTTTCAGATCCTAAAACTTCGTAATTATTAGCGGTTATTTTATCTTTAATTCCTGCCATTAACTTTCTCCATCAATATATTCTTTAATATTATTATGATTTTGTCCAGAGTACTCGATGTCTAATATATAACCTCCAAGTGGTACAGTTATGTTTGCATCTGTCCACCATTGATAATGAATATTAAGCATACATTTATGTTCATAATTAACTGATGATACTTCAATATTTTGCATAGAATTTACATTTATTCCAGTACTTTCTAAAAATCCTAAATTAGAAGCATCAACCGTTGATGGTAGTCCAAAGAAATAATAAAAAGGTATGTTTAAATTATCTGCCATTGTACTTTCTCCTGGCAGCCAATTGAGAAGGTCATTATACTGCAAGTTATCACTAAGAGCTGGATCATTTAAAAACTGATGAAGTCCTTCTGAAACAGAAGCTGGGTTAAAGCTTCCCTCAACATAAGCTTTCATATTTTTTCCGTCAGCAGTGAATTCTTCAAAAACTAGATTTGGTGGATTTAAGTTAAACAACAATTTAAAACATTGCCTAGTAAATTGACGCATTGGTAGTGGAGTATCAGATCCTTCTCCACCAGGTAAATCACTTCCAATGCTTGTATTAGGTGCCCAATTTGTCCCAACATCAGATATTGTATTTATATTATCTAATTTGTTATAAATAGCATTTTTCAAATCAGAATTATCAGATCCTAAATCATACCCTGATTGTGTAACTATAAACCAAAATAAAATATCTTTTGTGACTCCCGTCACTTTATTTATACCAAACGAGACATCGTTTAAAAATGCGTCCCATTCAACATCAGTATATAAATTTATCCCTGGTATGTAATTTCTATTAGGCGCTAGAAATGGGACTATATAAGATCCTGCCACAGCTGGAAATGTTGGTGATATATAAACTGAATCACCGTAAATATCGTTAACGTCCCATGAACGATGTATATACTCATCATAGTAATTAGGAGGTACAGCTATATCTTGAGCTAAACCTGAACTAAAACTCCCCAAACTTGTATCATCACCAGTATAATTAAAATGTGGAGATATTATTCCATAATTCTGAATAAAACACTGCCTATATAAATCTAAGTTTTCAATAGCTGGTGCTGGGAATGTTGCGTTGCCAACAACAGTGTCTCCAAATGACGGATCACTTTGAAAATAAGCTTTAAATTTAACAACATTATCTAATACGGTTATATCTTCACTAAAAGCATATCCTATATCTGGTCCAGAATCTAAATCTTCAGTATCTTCATAATCAAGTAAAATCATATTAACTAACTGTACAATATCAACAACATTAGCAATACCATCGTCATTTATATCCATATTGTCAGTTATTGTTGCACCTCCCACACCCAAAACTCCATTAACCAAGTTAACAATATCTATGACGTTGACTATTCCGTCTAGATTTATATCTCCGTCAGATATTGGTAGCTGAGGGTTAAATGGTGTAGCATAAGTAATGCTACTACTAATATCAGGTTGTAAACCTCTTTTTAGTCTTTGTAATTGTTCTGCTTTTATTTCAATTTTTTCTTGTTTTTTCTTAATTTCTGTGATCATGAAAAGCGGATATTGCACTTGACCATTAACATAAGTTGACTTAGTATAGTCAATTCCAAAAGCTTTCATTCCACCTACTAAACTATCAAATGAAATTATATCACCTGGCTCTAAAGCCATATAAATAGTTGGAACTTCAAATTCCAATTGCAATCTCTGGTTACAATACTTCATTAACATATAGTCTCTTAAAAGCAATGCACTCGCAAGATCCTGGATATAGTATGCTTTAAATTCTTCAGTACTATCTGGGTAATCTTCAGAAAAGTCAAAGTTAGTTAATCTAAGATTATAATAATCATGACTATAGCTAGTTCCCAATAGTCTTTCGTCTGTTATGACTCCAAAGCCAGTTGATTCTCTAAACTTTCCGGCAGCTATATCATAATTAAATTCTACATTTAAATTTGTAATTATATCTTTTAAAGCTGTTCTTTGATACTTTATGTTTCCAACATCATTGTGATGTATAACCCTAGTATTATCAAAATTTCCATCTTCATCTAGTATTTCGTCCATGGTATATTCATCTTTTTGAGTTATGAATCTTGCATTGTTATTTCTTAGTATTAAAGCACTTTTTGTGTTAGTTAAAACATCTTCAATAAAGTCTTGAGAATCAACTCTCTCATGTAAAGAAAAAGCTAATTTAATACTAGGCTCTACCGAAACATAATCAAATCTACCATTCATGTATGAATCATCATCTGATGTTATGTGGTGAAAATATTTACCTTGCATATTAGTTGTTCTAGAAAGTTCTAAAGCCTGTTTATAATACTCTGGTCTATTAACATGATATAAGACATCAATTTCATTTACATAGCCATCTTGATTATAATCTGGAACTCCGAAGCCATTACAAACATCTAAAAAGCCAGGTATTGTAAACAATGCGGGGTGGCACCAAGTGAATTCAACAGGTTGTACTCCATTAACTGTATCATAAAATATATTCGATTCAAAAGTCATCATTTTCCAATTAGTGTTACTTCCATCTGGTGTATTAGAATATGTGGGTACTATTGTATCATCATATTTTATACCTTCAGTTATGACATCTCCAAAATAAGAGTCTTCTCTGTCTTCTACGTAAGAAGATGTAATTTTATTATGAAACATGTAGAATTGATATGTATGTCCACTTTCACATATAAAATCTCCATCTAAAGCTTCCCAGCCACTTGTGTGAGTATATCTTATCCTGTTTCCAATTTCATCTTTTATAAATAAATGATGTTCGGCTGAGTTTTGAACATCGGAAAAGTCAATATTCAAAAAGTTATTAATATCGATCCATTTTCCATCCAATATATTATCTAAATTAAATTCGTGAGTACTACTGTCGTAATGTACATATTTATATCTTGGAAGCCTTTTTACATCAGCATCGTGTATTACATCAGTATATATAATGGGGATCATCAAATAATATGGTCCGGCTGTCCCCGAGTCCGGAACAAGATCCTGAGTTGGTCCAAGTGGAACTGTATAAAGTCCGTCCAATGAAGCTTCTGGTAAAATATTACCAAACTCATAAGATCCATCAGGGTTTGTATCATAAGCAAATAAAATTAACCACGGAGAGTGAATCAAGGCTTCAGATCCGTGTTCTACGACAGCGTCTACGACTGATTGTGAGTCAAATTGAGAAGCAGCTCCTATTTCCTTTTCAACAATATGCTTAACCACATAAGCTGGGTTTTCTAAAAAAGTACCATCATCATCGATCCTTCCAAGTACACTGCAATATATGTCTTTATTGAACATATTATCAACCAATATTCTTTGTACATATCCCATATTATAAATAAAAACATGAGCAACAGTTACTGGATTTAGTGATTGGTTAAAATTAGATGAAGCTCCACTACTTGTGCCATGCATTAAGTCTAAGTCAACTGCGAATTTTGTATTTCCTCCAGCTTTGACCCAACCATTAGCCAAATTTTCTGGAAGTAATTCAGCTGTTGTAGTGAAAGTATCTTTAGAATAATCTCCTGAGCCATTATATATTCGCCATCTCAATGAATCATCTGCTTCCTCCCAGCTAGGATAATTAAGATAAAAGTCTAAGTAGTAACCAGTGTTATCACCTTGGGCAGTATTGCAACCAATGATATGAGGAGTAGCTTCAGCTTCGGTATCTGTATAATTTCTAAAATTTGTTTTTTCTATCACCCAGCTCATAGCAAGGTTTGCTTCCAATGAATCTCCCAGTAGATCCAATTGTAAATTGACGGCATACATACAACCTTTTAAAGCTACGAAATAAAAACTTGGTAAGGCAGTACCATCTCCATCATTATCTGTCCATTCCTGACCTAATGTATAAAACGTATTAGGGTTAGTAGATATTAGAGCGGATAAATTTGTATGGTGAGCGGTGAATGAAGCATTTGGAAAACCATTTTGCCAACCAATTGACTCCTGACACAATCTTACAGCTTCTATTTCAAAATATCCTCCACCACATAGATTAAGAGGGAAAAAAGATGATTTTTTTCTTTCAAATATTACTTTAGAGTTATCTAAATCAAAAAAATATTGTTTTTGATTTGCTTCAATAGGTTGAGTAGACATACCTTCAATTTCATTAAAGCGGTCAGTTGCCTTAACAGTCTCAGGAAGTTTATACCAATGAGGATCTGCATAATGCCATAATGGTCCGTAAGGATTTCTTGTTATATAAGCCATGTTTGGCATTGAATATGTTCCAAAAATAGGCTTAGAGTCAATAGCATATTCCACATCAATCGAAGAAAATGAGTATGATGATACACCTCCTTGTGGATTGTATACGGCGTCCTCTATAATATGACTATTTAATTGTAATATCGGTGATTGAAAAACCCTTCCATATACCATAGGATAAGGTTTAAACCAGGATCTTTCTGGTGTTGTTTCACTTTTTGGAACTACCTGCCTAGGTATTGGAGTGTGTATGGTATTACTTGAGTTATCTTCTAGCTCAACTGTACAAGTTCTATCATCATGTTTTATATTCTTTATTTTACCATAAAATATTTCTCTAGCTTCTGTTAAATTATCAACACTTTGAGTAGCCCAAAAAAGAACAACTACTTTATTTAATCCCGTATGGAGTAAAGTATCTGAGATTCTAGATCCATTATGTATACCATTATCTAATGATAAATTACAAGATCCTATTTTAAATCTTTTCTTTTGCCAATCTAAACTTTCTTTAGTTCCTGGTAAATTCTTTAATAAAGGTTTACATACAAATTCAATTTCCTCTTGTTCTAAAACACCATTTTTTAATACATCTGCTGTAGCTTTAATACTTCTTTGAGAATTACTTATAAAAAAAGATTCACTTACTAGTTCATTAGCATCGTCATCAGTATAACCAATGGTTGGACCATAACCTAGTTCTGTATTCATATTTTCTTTGGCATTAAATAGTATAATAGGTTGTATGGTTGTAATCTTACTTGCTAGGTCTGATTTTATTTTATCACTTAATGTTAACATTAATTAATACCAAAATCAACACCTCTACCCAAGGCGTCCTTAATTTTTTCTGCGAGTTCATCTTCCACGAAGTCCTTTGTTAAAATATTTCCGCTCAAATTAACTGATATAGATGGTCCAGATCCTCCTCCAAAAGCATTTTTACCAGGGGTAAGTGGTGTAATGTCAACTTGCTCTGGTCCAGCTTCACCAGCTATTATCTTTGTTGGCTCAGTAACAAGTCCACTCATACCATATTCCGTAAAGTTAGCCGTATATGCGGCAGCATCTTTTGGTTTCTTAGCTGGCTCCATATATTGAGCTTTGATCCTTTCAACACTAGCCAGACCCGCTGCAGTCGCAGCAGCAGCTGCTATAACACCTAATGCTGGACCAACAATTGGAATACCTGCCATTGCTTTATAAGCAGCCGTTGCTGAAGCATAAGTATTTACCACAGTTTCACCAATTGCTACATTCCTGGCATCTTTTCTGTGCATATTCCCAGTTTCATATAAGGCTTGTGCACCCGCAGAAACTCCACCAATAAATTGTTGAGCTGTTTGTAAGTTTAATTCTCTAAGTTCTTGAGCATGTAGTCTATCAGCATCAGCCTGATGTACTCCGGCTTCTATATAAGCATCTCTTCGCTCATTTATAAGATTCATTTCATTTTGATAAGATCCTTGACTTAACTCTCTTTGTTTTCCATGAAACTCTTGTATTATTGACAATTTTTCTTCTTCTGTCATTTCCAACAATTCAATCTCTATACCATATTGCTCTCTTAATATAGTATTCATTTCCCTTCCTAATTGTAATTGCTGTGATATAAAATCTATATCTGATTGCTGGAAGCTTTGTAATTCACCTTCATACCTAAGTCTTTGAAGCATAGATTCAGCTTCTTCTTCATATCCTTGATTTCTTTTCTTTTCATATTCATCATATTTTTCAGATATAGTATCAATAGCGTATGACTCATCTCCGTACATTCTTAGGATCTCAGCCATCGTTTTACCTTGTGAAAGTAAATTACCAATAGTTACCAACTGAGCTTGATTCATATCCATCAAAAGATTTTTTTCATATAATCTTTGTTGAACTATAATAGCATTTTTAGCTCTCTCTTGTTCTTTAGATTCCAGGGTTTTAATATAATGGTTTTTTATAGCTTCTTCACTAAAGGCTTTATCTTGTATTTGTTTTTTAATACGGTCATTAAGACCCATTTGGTCTTCAATATTTTTAATTTCTTCTTTTGTATTTTGTAATTTAACATTATTTACATGTACAATGGATTTTGCAACATCAACTTCTCTTGTTAATAAACTCAAAATATCTCCATTAACATCAGCTACTTGGTCATAACCTCTATATACGCCATGAACTGATAAACTAAGGTCATCTACACTATCAACAGTATAACCAACTATCTGACTAATAAACATTTGATTATCAAAGTTTAGTTCAAGTTCTCCATTTAGGATCTTATTAACTCGTATTAATTCATCATAAGATTCTATTTGACCTTCAACATAATTTTTACCTTCAAATGGAGCATCAGATGAAGATATACTCGGCCCCATATCAACTTTACCAGTAACTTTAACCTGGTCTAAATCAAATTCAACTCCATGTTTAGGTTTTATTTTTATTCCCTCGAATATGTTATTTATAGCATTATCTAAATCTTCTTCAGCTATATCTAAATCAATCAAAGTATTTGTCAAATCAAAGTTTAAATCTTTGAGAGCTTTCTCATAAGCACTCTTGTCAAATACCAGATCCCAGCTTATTTGGTTCGTATTTAGGTTATTTACGGAGTTTTTAAAGTTTTCCGTACTTTCGGTTGCGTCATCTAAATTAGTCTCATAATCTTCAATTTCATCAGTTGCTACATCAAATACACCTAAAAAGTCTAATAAAGCCCCAGTTGCAAGTCCTACTAGAACGACTAAAGCTCCCCAACCTGATTTAACTAGGGCTAACTTTAACATTTTCATGGCTTTTGTGGCAGCTATTACTTCCCATTTAAATGCAACAACTCCTAAAGTAACGATACCTAAACCTGTCGTATAAGCATAAAGATCCTCTTCGTCAACATTACTTATGAAAAATGTCATTGCCTGAGTAGCATCTCTTAATGCTGGAGCGAATTGCTCACCTATTGTAATGGTAAGATTGTTCCAGGCACTTTGTAACCTTATAGTATCACCTTCTAAATTATCCATCATGGTATCAGCCATTTCTTGACCAGCACCTGATGCATTTTCAAATTCTTCTGTTAATTTAGCAACAGTATCAACACCTTGTAATAAAGATTGGAACGTAGCAACGGATCTTTTTCCTACGAAGTCCATCGCTTGGGCATTGGTGAGCCCCATTTTACTTAATTTATCTAAAGCTTTTAAAAAATCGTCTGTATTCTTGACGCTAAAACCAATTGCTTTACTTAATTTTGAATTTTCATTACCCATTTCGAGTAAGATCCTTCTAAGATGTGTACCAGCAATTGATGCATTTATACCACGGTTTGCTAAGGCTCCTAAAGATCCAGCAACTCCCTCTAAACTTATACCAGCCGTTGATGCCACCGGTCCAACATAAACTAATGAATTTGATAATTTTTCTATATCTAGAGCAGATCCTGCAAATGAAGCTGCCATCACATCAACAACTCTTCCCATTTCATGGGCTTCTAGGTTAAACATACGCAATGTTTCACCAGCTTTTGATGCGGCGTCTGGTAATTCAGCTCCTGATGCCATTGCTAGATTTAATATGGCTTCTTGTGCATTTAGGATCTGAGGAGCCGTAAAACCTAATTTACTGAATTCAAATTGTAGATTCGCTACCTCGCTTGATGTATACCTGGTTTGTGCACCTAAGGCTTTAGCTGAATTAGTTAATTTATTTAACTCGACTGTGGTTGCCCCTGAAACCGCTTCAACTTTGCTAATTGCAAATTCAAACTCTTTAAATGCTTGTACTGAATC
>CEUX01098296.1_pt1 | contig 10316 bp, 14 predicted proteins | sample 531361 | NCBI WGS metagenome assembly CEUX01 (sample SAMEA2622736, study PRJEB7988) | marine metagenome | isolation source: saline water (ENVO:00002010), including
TGGGCTATTGTTTCGTCGAAGTCGAAGATGCGAAGGGTTGTAATGGGTTCAATCTCTTCGTTTATGAATTTTCGCCAATTTTCAAGTAGGAGTTTCATTTAACAATATTGCCGGTAAAAGTCACAGTATCCGCGGTCATTGTCGAGACCCTTCCGGAGATATTTAAATCAATAGTGCCTCCGCTTTGCGCACCGGACATCTTCTCTGCAAACTTTTCTCTTGCCCAATTTCCCACGAATGTTCGTTTCATACTTGGCATCAGTTTTTGTAAATGTGATGGAATATCTAAAGTTAAACTATATGAACCATCATCATTTTTTACTATCTCGGATGTGTCTTCTGTTTTATCTACCTGTTGTGTTTTCTCGCCAGTATCGGTATCCCCAGTGTCTTGAGCCATAGCAGGACTAGCTGCGCCGGCAAGTGCTGCCCCAAGAGCCAATTTCGAAGCTAACCCCTCTTCGACTTCGTTCTGATCTTCTTTCAAATACTCTCGCCAGTTTTCCATTAAAAGTTTCATTTACAATCTCCAGCACACTCCCCAGCATTCCAACACCCACAGCAACAGCAACATCTGCCGACTGTAAGATCGGCCAGCATTCTCATTCCGCTGCGCAATATTTCAAGTAATGAATTCATTTGATTTCGTCGACAGAATAATCAATTTCATCGTCAAAGTTGGTGCGCAATTTAACCATTGAATTAAATTGGGCCCTCTTGCGATCAAGAACCAGCGATCCTTGTGGTTTTACTAGTTCACCAGCAACCTCAACTCCTTCGAAATCGATTTCGGTTCTCTCCTTGTAAATAACTTTTGGCTCTTCTTCTTTGGTGTCGTCGGCATATGCAACTCCAGAGAGCATAAATAATACTAAATACTTCATTTTTTATTCCTCTGCGTCATCTCCTTCAGACATTCAATTTTGTCGGAGACCGCTGTAGTATATAGAAAGGGGAAAAGAGAATGGACGAGACACTTTAATTCTAGCTTTTTGAGAAACCATATAATCTTCCAAGCGCCCCACATATGCTGAAGATAGGTTTCGCCCTGCTCATGGGGGTGTTTGGTGAATTTAGTCACCGCCAAACACCTCATACAGTTCCGCTTCCGAATCTTCATCTAAAATGGTGGCCACCAAGTGAACTCTTGGCTCATTTCCGCCATTTAAAGCTGTGTGATACTTCATAGTATTCATATAGTACACGCTCCCATCTGCCTTCATGTGATACGCTCGGGATTCTACAACCATAAGTGCTCCCGGGTTGGTAATGATAGGTATGTGTAAACGGTTCTCCGGATCTCTATGATAACTCAAAGAAGAACGACTGTCAAGCTTTAATATCCTTACTCTCCCAAGTCGAAAGTGTTGTGAAAGAGTATCATAGACATTTTTAAAGTATGTTTGCATCAAAAGAGGTTCAAAAATTCGGTATGCGTCTTCGTTAACGAACCTCTCCACTTGGATTTCATTATAGTTCTCATCATGTGTCCAGAAGATTCCGCGAGGATCGCTATCATGGCCATCACTATGAGTTAAACTAATGCAATTGACTAATTTCCCTGAAAATCCAATTTCTTTGACGGCGTAGTTATAGGCATCTTTTAATGCAGCTGCATCAAAATGGATATTGAGTTTTCTAAACCTATCCGGCATATTAGTTCTCGTAAACAATATCTTCTTGCTTCTGCCTAACTAAGTCAGCTGCCTGAAGAGAATCTTTGGGATCCACTTCTTTAAGTATTAAGTTGCCAGTTTTAGGTTCGTAATACATTCCAATTAAATCGCCTTTTGCAACGCTTTTTAATTCTTTTTCGGTAATCGTTAGCTTGCCGCCATTCTTTTTAACGACCGCTACAAGTAACGAAAATAAATATTCTGGATCATTTAAGTATTGACTCATTCTCCACACTCCGTATCACTTTCGCCCAAATTAGCATTAATGATCGATTGTATTTCACCAACATTGTCCGAATACCAACTCGTTGCGGCTGCATCAGCCCACTGGTGATGTTCGCCAACTTCAATAAGCAATCCTTTGGACTCCAAACTATCAACCACGGCCTTTCGTAAAACGCCGCCGGAATTCCTTGAGATGCTGCCGTATGTGTTAACATGACACAAACAATCTAGTTCGTCCCAAGTTACGGTCTTGCCCCCAACATCAAATTCTGTATCACCTCTCATTATAGTCCTCCAGTTGTCTTCGATGCACCCAAATACCCTTTCCAAGTCCTAACTAAGTGTTCATCCAAGTTCTGCTGTATGGACGCCGGCAAGCGAGCATTAAGGATTTGTTTCATTGTCCAGTTAAAGAGGTTGCTAAGAGTATCTTCATCATCCATATCGCCAGTAACCAGTTCTTTAAACAATGCCGTCATTTCGTCAGGATCATCGGCAGTTACACCAAATGTTATATCAAATTTGACTTCTCCAGCATGTTCAACGGCACTCGCATTCACAATTGGAAGATAATACTCCACTCCCAAATCTGAACGTGGGCGTTTTAAAAGCTCTTTTCTAATTTCCAGCTTCCAATCGCGAGAATCCAAAATATCAAATAATATTTGGGGGTTAACTCCCCACTGTTCAGGATCAAAATAGTGTGTGGTTGTTGCTGTTGTTTGGTATGACTCCTCGCGCTCGCCATCAGATTCCACATCCCACTCATAAGATGATAATTCGCCATCATCCACTTCTATTGCGAGCTTCATATACTCTGCACCCACCATAAACCCTTCTCTTTTGAATATCTCAGTTAGGCCGGCCTTAACATTGTCCCTTAAGTCATCGACTTTATCGAGAGTTTGACAAAATTCATTATACCCATCAGGGCTGTATGCAATATTGTTGTTTTCAAATTCAATTTTTTGGGATTCACCATGCAACCATACGTGACTTGGGGTTTCTGTGTCTATTTTAAAGCGAAGGGCTACTTTATCGCCCACAACGGATATACGCGAGGTACTCTCTTCGTTTATAAACCCCCATCCGTATTCTCGTAACTCTGCTAATGCGCTATCTGCGTCATAATCCCACGACGGAATTCTTGCCCACTCGTCTTTATCCCAAATGATCTTCATTGAGCCCCAACATTGGATGAAATAATCCCCACCGCCATCATCTTCTACGGCAAATTCAGTTTTGCAGGCAGCGTAATTGCGATTCCACTCGCTAGCAATTTCTCCACACTCATCTGCCCATATTTCATCAATATTGCTGATTAAGCTGGCGTCGATTGCATCCTCTGTATCGCTATTTTGGCGGATGGTTCCCTCAAAATCGGTAACTCCTGTTAGGTTGGCCAGGAGCTTTCTGCGACCTCCAGCGCCGGCAGTGTCTTCATATGATCCTCCAAATATCCAAAAGCGCTCTAAATTAACATTTTCGCCTTCTTTCGGCATATTCTCAATTTCGCTGGCTTGGTTTTTCTGAGCCCAGCCAGTTACGCGGTCTACAAGTCCAGGAATGCCGGCGCCATAGGTTCTGGTCTCCGGTACAGCCAGTTCTGTGCCCTCGTCCCAGCGTTTCGGGCTATCAGAGTCATAATACCTCATCTGGCGCAATCTAACGCGAGAGAGGGGCGTCAGAGGGCCATCAAATGCACGTTGCGCATCGTCAAATATCTCATGCTTCTGAAATTCTTCTTCATCTTCGATGCGGGTGATAGGATAGTCATCTTCCCATCCACCATAATGATTATCTAATGCTTCGGTTTCTACAACATAAGCTACGGCACCGTGCCCTCGTGCCTCTGCGACAGCACACTTATAATACGAAGTATCGCCGCCACGCCGACTTGGGGGGCTGTGACACGAGGAAATCTTGTCAAAATCACTCATTCTCATCACGTCAACCGGATGTCGGGTCAAAATGATAGAATATTTATTACTTTCGAGATCTTCGATGTTCTTTTTGATATATCCGGCGTTTTCTTGCCAATATTTGGCCAACTCCGGCAGTTTTGTAATTTTTCCTTGCTCAGCTTCTTCATATGAACCATAATACTTTCTTAAACCGCTTATAGAGTCGGTTCCGGCGTATAATTCAAGCCCATTTTGGATTTGGTAGAGTCGTTTGAGTTCATCGGTGGATAAAGCGTCTCTGATCTGTCCGATACTAAAACTGGCTCCCCATGCATTGTCTTGACGCCCGTCCCACACCTCATGGGCTATTTTTTGTCTAATTTTCTTGTAATCTTGCAATAATTTGTCTAATTTAGCAAAATATTTGCCGATTTTCATCTGAAATTTGCGATTTACCGTCTTTACGTCACCACTGCCCATAATAGAGCTTACAAACGCCTCGTCATTCTCAATTGATGCTTCTGTCCACTGTCTTTGAGCCGAAACCAGCCCCTTTTCCCAGTCAACAGTCAATCCGAGTACTTGTTCAAGCTCCTCAACGAACTGACCAAGCTCAGATTGGTTATCCATCGTCGGAAAATCGATAATTTTGCGCATTTTGCCGCCAAAGAGATCATTAAAGGCCAAATCTTCGCCTTTTAGGTCTTCAACAACGTCTACTATCACATCATATTCTTGATCGGTGATTTCCCGAAGCAATTTTTCGGGTTTTTTATCGAAAATATCGAAATTTTCCAATAATTCGGCTGTTTTTAGCAGGAGTTCTTCATCATTTAGCATTTTTTGACATCTCTATGGCTTTCTCCAATAAATAGATCGGAATTTCGGTATTCTCGATGTCTTTTATATCATCAATCGTCGCCCATTTGTATGCATCGTGCTCGATTTCGTCTGTTTTTGGGTTGGGCTTGTCGACATTAACTGTGCCGGTCCATTTTTGAGTCAAAAAATAATGCTTTTTATCTCTTGGTTCGCCCAAATAGGTAAGATCACCCATCTCGCAGGTCAGTCCTGCCTCTTCCTCCAGTTCTCTCAGGGCCCCTGATTCAATTGAACTGTCTTCATCGTCGATATGACCCCCTGGTAGTGTCCATTGGCCACCTCGTTCATCAATATCTGACCGTCTAATAATCAAAAATTGCTGTTCATCATTGAGACAAACAACAACCCCGACGGTCTTTAGCTCACCTTCAGTGAGAAAATCATTCCAAGAGTACTTCATTTACAAGCTTTGGGTCTTTTTCCAGGGTATTCATTACAAAATGCACGAATAGCTTTGTCTATCTTAAGACGATTAATCGGTGCTACCCATATCATGTTCTCCTGAACTTGGATATCTGGGTAATATTCAACGTCCACACCGTATAATACTCCAATTTGACGTCCGTTTGTATCATAAATCACAGAACCAGAGCACCCAAACCATCCATAAGTTTGAAGAATAATCTCCTTTCCTCCGGGAACCTCTTCTTTGTTCTCATGGCCGGCAACACGGCCCACGAAAGACATTAATTTATGATGAGAAGGGTACCCAGAATAGAAAATTTCTGTTCCAACACTCGCTGTTTCTTTAATCGGAGTAAATTTCATAGGTTTAATCGTTTTAAAATGATTGCTAACGTATAATACAGCAATATCATTCAACTCATCAGAATATATCAAGTGCGCAAGGTGAGATTCTTCTTTGTGGCTTACCAAATAAGACGTTCCGAGAGCCCCATCGGTCACATGTTGCGCTGTTATAACAATATGAATGTCTTTGTAGCGAATATAAGAGCCAGAGCCGTGTCCTCCGCTCCATGGAACACTAACACGCACAGCGGCTTGTCTAATAGATTTCTCAATTGAGCTGTGGCCAGTTTCTACATGTTCAACTGGTAATTTGGGCTTATAGTCCGCGCCATGAGCCACGCCGCCAACCATAACGGCCAATAACATAATAAATTTAAGCACCTGAATCCCCTCCTGAATCACTCGCTTCTAAATAGCGATAACCAACCTCTACAAGCACGCCCGGCCCAGGAATAGTTGAAAAATATACCGTATTATCGCTAGCGGAATATGTCCAAGCGCTATCCAGAGCCCCATCCAGAAATACACGTATAGAATCTTCGATGGGCTCATGAGTAAGAGCAATCGATTCCTGCGGAGTAACACTCACGGCAGCATCAGTAACACCAGCAGACCAATCTTCCTCACATATATCGACAATAACGCCACCAAAATGATTGGTAGCATCCATATAGCGCTGACCAACGTCTCTCGACATCACGGTCCAAGTGCAAACAGATTCATCGGGCCACGCGTGATTAACAATACTAGAAAGAAACACGGAACCCATCCGGAGTCCGCCATACCAGCTTGTAAAGTCGCTCACACCTGTAAAGGTGCGGCTTTGCTCTTCTTCATCCGAAACAAATACCACCAGCAGTGCAGCATCTGGCCGCATCCACGTAGCAGCATAGGGATTTGAAGTGATATAATCATATACAGCATCAAACCCTTCTTCCATACCACCACGCCCCATCGCAGCATACATTGCGTTTGCATCCATCAAATCATCCCCGGGAACGAGCGGGAATTGTGCCTCGGTAACGGCACGTGCCGGGTCACTTGATATCATTACCAGGCGCCAGTTCGTAACAGGAAGCGCAAGAAGCATGGCTTCGATTCCAGCCATCAGCTGAGGGTCGTAGCGATACATCGAGCCCGAAGTGTCGATGACCCAGATGATGTCCACCCCATCAAAGGTGTTTGCTTGTCGAAAAGAATCGACCCACACTTCACCCGGGTCACCTTCTACTTCAACTTCTGTCTCGATATAAACTTCAACTTCTACCGGTACCTCAACTTCAACCTCAACTTCGACTTCCACCTCGACTTCGACAACTTCCGTTTCGGTAATGGTCTCGGTCTCCGTAACATATACATACTCTTTTTCCCCCGGCTTGTAAATTCCATAGTCCGTATAACAGGAGAGCACAAAGCCCATTAAAAAGATGCTTGTTTTGTAGAACATTCTATAATAATTACTCCGATTTTGACTTTGGGTCCCTTAATAACACAAAACTTAACAAAAGCATATTGGCCAAAGACAACATTTGCAGGTCAAAATCGTTATTAATATGCCCAAACATATTAAGTCCAATGTTAATAAAGAAAGCCACTATGCAAAGCGCGTTGAAAATGCGGCCAGCGCTCGCAAAAAATTTTTTCACATATTAACTATGTTGTCGGCGAAACTATTTCCAAATTGTAAGGATAATATTGCCGTTCGCAGCCGTGAGCAAAAGAAAAGACCATCACGACAGGAAACATCGTCACTTGGTCATTATAAGGCTCGTTGGAAACCACAATCCCATAAGAAAGAGTAGGGGGGCTCTCATTAGAAGGTGAGATTTTTACCAAATCTCCCTTTTTAATTTTCCATTCGATATGAACCATCTTAAGCCGAAAATTTTTCCTAAATTTTTTTCACTTTATAGCCAGGATATATACTATAACACACAAACACGTCTAACGCAACAAGGTTTTTCAGACCAAACTCGCTATAATCTTCCCATCCCGCTTTGCACCAATAAGTCCGCCAAACTCTCACATTCGAAGGCGGTTGGTTGATATACTCGCGGTGACTATCGAAACGTTCGAGCAAAACCCCTACGTCACCCAGAGTGTCGTCATGCAACAAATCACCCACGTGAAAGATTATATCATTCGCAGACACATACTATATAGCGCCGGCACAACTATCACACTTTAACGCGGTCAATGATATAGGGATGATGCAAGGACATGTCACGATAAAGCTTCTTAAGCACTTTCTTGGTAATCTCACCGATTTCTTCTTTCGATGCTTTACTACGAAGCGCCTTGGACAGCTCATCTTCGAGGATCTTCTTTACCTCCGATTTAAGAACTTTATCCAACTCCTTAGATATGAGGGTCTTAATCTCTTTCTTGTCCGTCTTTGTTAATTCTTCGTTTATCGGAGAATAGCCTGGTGGATATGCTAGCAACATGCTCATATACATAAATAGCATGTACCGCGCGATTAAGGCCGCCTATTTTCGCACATAAGCCAAACGTAAGTGCGCGCCAACAACTTCAGAAATACGATTCGTACGAAGCCAATGTACGCGGTACAGCATATCTTCAAACTGACCATGCGTAACAGCGCCCAGCACAACTCCCAATTGTGCTCTATCGCGCGCAAACTGATCAGCGTATACGTAGTCTGGAGTATATAGATAGCCTGTGAACATGACCAAATCGCCTGTGACGAATATATCTTCCTCTAACGCACCAAAACCAAAGTCACGCATGCAGTAACTATATCTTAACTGCTAATCGGCTCCCTCGCGCGCACGATTCTTTCCCATGCATCTTTATCTAATTGGTTCATATACTGTATTACCGTGCTCTCGCATGCCTCTATCAGCAATTGCCCGTCATGATCGCAGTATGGGCAGCTTTTCCATTTATATGGCTTGAAGGGATCGTGGTGGCCGCTGTGCTTTTGTAATTTTGTGCCCTCGCACATTGTGCATTTAATCTTCACGAATAGCCTGTCTAGCGGCATTAATCTGGCCAATGCTCCCCATATTTCTGCAATCTGTTAATTGTATGCATCCATTCTCGGGACATTGTACCGTATGCTCTCTTAATCCACCATATTCTAGCCATATTCATTTTTGGATACTCGACCTTCTTGGGATCGTCGTATAGCTCAAGTATGACCGCCACACCGCCATGGCACGTGCACGTCACTAAGTCACCAACCTTGAAATCGTGCTTCTCTGGTACTTCGAAGAATCGTTTCATACGCTTGACTGTCGACACGATGCGACGTTCAATGCGGTAGCGAATTCGTCGAACTATGCCCACATTGTAAGTATGCGACGGATTGTATGTTCTGTGATTTTTTTCTGGTGGTATTTTTTGAAGGTCGAATATTTCAAATTTTTAGGCGCAGATCGCGAAGGGGTAAGGCACCACCCACCACCACTAAACAGTTACGGAGACATACATTCCGGGGTAGGGGGGAGGGGGGTACCACTAGTACCACCACAGCAATCAACTGTTCTTGTTAACAGGTCTACGTGTGAATACGTGAGCATATATAAACAATATAACAGGAGCATAAGCTAACACTGTGCATGCTTTACCTCCTATACTATATGCTATCTGTTTAAGTGAACAGTTTTTCTTTTTTGACCTCGCACACATTCTGTTTGACCTATGTCACGCTGTGGCTGTCTCGCTCTCATCATACTGATCTGTATCGTTCATCAGATGAAGGGAATAAATTGTTTCTTGGTTCTCGCGCATCCAGACAGCACCGTCCTTGGTCACACTTACACGTGGGCCATCATTGTCTGCCTGACCATACTCTAGCAATCCATGGAGGATAAGCATCTCAACTGCTGCCTTGCCTTGGACCATATCCAATCTATTCTTTAGTGATAGCTCTCGGACACTCCAGTCGGTCAACGTCGGCAGCCATCCCTCGATGAAGTGGAGGATGTCAAGCTCTTGCTTGTTGAACTTGCCGGTGAGTTCGGGGGTTTCGATGGTATGAATGGTTTCCATTTTTAGTTCCTTTAAGGAAAGGGTTAATTAAGTAGTTGATATTGTTGCGCTTTTACAAACGCATGAAAAGCAGAATCACGTACATGATCAGCACAGAACCAGCAATATCTTCGAACGTCGGCATCATTTCTCTATCCATACACATAATATATCACGTCTACCCTCGCATGTCAAGCGCATTTCGTCAAGGAAACGTCAAGGAATCGTGGACAATGCGGACATATTGTGACTTGACTCGTGAAAGTGCTTGACGGTGCGTGGTGTGTGTATATACTATATACTTAAGCACATACCAACACACACAACCACGACACTATCAAACAAAAGAACACCGTCAGACAATCACTGTCCAACAATATACCACCTAAAGACACTCATAATACTTTCTCATACAATCCTTCCACTACTACCTTTGCTATAACTCTGGTGTCTTTTAATGAAAGATTATAAACTGTGTAGTTATCAGTGTCCTCGCCAATAACCATACACAGGGCTCGTGCTTTAGGTGATATTTCTTTTCTCTTTATTAGCTCTCCGGGTCGAAACACTTGCTATCGATCCTTGCAAGCTGTCGCTTCATGATCGCCATATCGCGGAAAACAGTATAGCCGACATACATCATAGCTACCATTCCTGTAAAATATGATACACTCCATAATAGATCCATAACCTTCTCACCTCCTTTGTTTAGTTTGTAAGGTTAAACTCTTTTTCTGCTTGCTCACTCATTTGAGCAATATCCGCAAGAGTCAACGGATTTTCTTTCCTTCTTTTGTTCTGCTCGCGCATCAGCTTGCGGAACCGCTTAACTGTGTGCTTGCATACGTGAACGTTTTCAACACCCAAGGCCCGGAAGCGGCGG
>CEUX01059572.1_pt1 | contig 10313 bp, 6 predicted proteins | sample 531361 | NCBI WGS metagenome assembly CEUX01 (sample SAMEA2622736, study PRJEB7988) | marine metagenome | isolation source: saline water (ENVO:00002010), including
TTTTTCCCGCTTTTTTGGAATTAAACTTCGTTTTTCCCTGAGAGAGGGTCTGTGTAAACTAATCGATCATCTGGACAAGTAGCACGTACCAACTCAAGCACATTCATAAACTCCTCTACATTATCACAATCCACTTGTTTAGTATCACCTTCACTAGAATAAAGATAAAAAGTTCTCCTAACAGGATCTACCACACACTTCGTGAGATACTCTTCATCTTCCATCTGATTATTTGACATATTTAGACAGTATACACCATCCTAGAATAAATGTCAACGAGTCCAAGTGTTCTGACCAGAATAAGAAGGATCATTTGCTTTAGGATCAGGATAATCCTCCCAGGTCTTACCTTCATACTCTGCTACGAGAGGATTTATATCCTTCCTCTCAGCATACACATGATAGAAACAATCAATAGGCATTCCACCCTTTGCTTGAAGATAGATCTTCTCATCATCCCATCTCTTTATGATAATGTCCTGATGAGCACCAATAGGTTGAAGTTGAACTGAAATACTATCTAAATGAACTAAATCTTTCCAATAAGAAGGTAAGAAAATTTCTTTTCCATTTCTCAATCTACCTCGATGATAAACACCAACCTCTGCACCTTCAATACAAGCATGGGCAAGACGATATCCTTCCTTTGAGGGATGAGGAATATCAAACTTCTTAGGAAGACCATCTGCTACTGAATGTCTTGCCTCTAATCTCCCAGTAGAAACACAATCAACAGATCCTGTAACGAATATATCCCCATCAACATATACTCCTCCACGAATCCATTGTGCAGTTGGAATAGACCCAGACGTACCAAGAGATTTTTTAGGCATCTCACAATCAGGATCATCATTAGTTAAAGATCCTACCATCATCGTAGCACCAGTATGACTAAACTCCGAAGGTTCACCAAAAACTACTGGTCCTTCAGCAAACAAAGCACCATTAATTTCTTCACAACCTTCTTTAATAGCAGGAACAATTCCTACACCCACTCTAAGTGCTTTTCCGCAATTTACTGTGTCTTTAAAATCCATTTTATTTACTCATTAAAATTGTGATGGTGCATCATCTGCTGTTAAATCAGGGTTCCCATCAGTGTTAGGATCCCACCCTCCAGTATTAAGATAATCATCACTATACTGAGTGGTATTTGCATTACCAATAGTACTTCCAGCGTCATTTTCACTAGGCAAACTATTCTTTTGACGTTCTCTTTGTCCACCAAACTTAGATGGTTTACATTGAACAGCATCACTAACATTATTAATTAATGAAGCAAAAATTGAGTAAACTCCACTGGCAGCTTCTTCAAAATCACCAGCACTACACAATTTAGTAAGGACTTTTGAACTAGTAACTAATTTTTTACACTCAACATTGATTGTCTCTTCAATAGTTAATTTTAAATGCCCTCTCTCCTCACCTTCACCTTTAGTGACTAATTCAATGTCAGTTGCCTCCATTCTAATCTTACCATTTTCTGCTCTGATAACAATATTACCATTTTCTGCATGAATAAGGCAACTATCAAGTGCTTCCTTTTCTTTCCGCACCTTATCTGCGTCAGGACCTGTAATCCAAGGATATCTTCCACAGGTTAATGACAATCTACCAGGACTAGTGGAAGTAGTAGAAGACCTTAATTGGTCAGGACCAATATCTAATGTTAATTGATGCTCTCCATCTTGTTCATTTCTTAAAGCGACTGCAGAGGTAGTAGCACCATCCTTATGGATAGCACCAATCCAAACAGATCCCTTCTCATTCTTACCAATGGTTTGAGAAGTATAATTTTTCTCAGCAGTGGCAGTTGGTGGTCCACTACCCTGTCCTTCTGTTGGCCCTCTAGTATTGGGACTTTTATTTGTTTCAGATCCTTGTAAACTCATTTTATGTTAGATTATCAGGTGTACCAGGAATGTCTAGTCGTGGATTATCACTACTTATATCAGTACCCTGTCTGAGGATTGCAGAGGCAGGTGTGGTGACTTGAGCAGCGATGCTTTCTTGCATTGTATCATAAATCTGTACCAATTGACCAGAAGTTTCATAATATCCAGCATATTTAACACCATCTTTATAGAAGATAGCACCATAATACGCACGACCATCATAATATCCTGTCTGCTTCACACCTACAAGATCAGTAACTTGTAATAATTTATCACGATCAATAGTAGGATCTACAGGATCAGGAACTATCTCTACTACAGGAATTCCTCTAAATCCAGATCCTGTTGGAGAATCTATAGAAACGTAAGGATAATCAGTAATTCCAACTTTTGGACCACCATCATCAGCATCATCATCCAAACATATTTTTTTAATCCTCCCATAAGAATCCATTTCACATATATGTGCTTCTCCTGGACCATCAATCGTTACTGGATCATCAGGATTATAATTGATGCCAGGAGTATCTATATCTATTCTCTTTAACTTTAATCCTACGGGATATCCAGGACCAGTTGGTGGGGTAAATCCATTACCAGGGACTATAGGACGCACATCATCAACTACACCTGTTCCTCCTACTACTTCAGGACATGGGGGAGGAATCAATATACCTGATACACCCACGGGATTTTCTGCCCAAGACTTATGTTTAGGTTTTCCACCTGCCAGTACATTTACATCCACTCTTCTAGTGATTGAAAGAGCCATTCCAGATGGGTTGTTATTCCATGCTTGCTGTCCTCTATAGTAATCAGGAGATAATTTTTTAAATAACCCATCAGCATTAATATTAGTCTTACCTAATCTTCCAAAGGAGGGAGCAACAGCTAACACATGCTTTCCTTTAGTTACTTTTATACTCTTTGTTATACCAGTTTTCCAATTTGATTCATCAACAGCAGAAACTCCTGGAAGATCATCAAAATTTCCTATAACTATTTCCTTACCATCCAAATATACTGATCCATGAGCATCATTAGCAAATATAAACTTATAAGTATCATCTGCAGGAAAATCAACATTAGACCAAACATAATTTACTACTTGACCACTACCTCCAACTGGATAATCAGGAGAAACCCCACTCTTTTTCATAAATTCTCCATAAGATTTATGAGTATAGCGATATAATTTAGGACCATCATAAGTAACTTCGCCTTTCTGTAAATTAACTTCTGCAGTAGAAGAATCTACTTTAAACTTACATATACTACCTTTAATATCATAAAATTTACCATGAGATGCCGTACATACCAAATCATCATAAGTAACCTTTTCACCTAAACCAGGAATGTCCTCTACCATCAATACATTACCATCTACTTTTAATTTATTGGGAGGAGCAACATAATCAGCTGGCCATAATCCCACACCTGCATTTTTAATCTCAACAATATATTCTTTTCCAATCTCTACTTTTCTTGTAATAGTAGGTTTGCCATCTAACTGACGTAATTTAGTCTTAACTTCAGGAGCAAAAGTCTCAACCTCAGGTGTAGATAATTGTTTAAAACTATTAGCAGTAAAATGTGCTCTAGTATCTCCAAAAGAATCTGCACCTGATGTAGCACCCCCAGAAGTATCAAGATCAAAGAAATTAATTCTTCTACCTGGTATCTCTCGACTAACGTTATCTAAACTACCAGCAGCATCAATGATAGGATCAGCAGCACCTGCTATTCTTCCAGTAAATGAAATAGGATACTCAACACCATTTTTAAAAATTGCCTTCTTAACTACCGAACCACCTCTAAAAGGCCATCCTGATAAATCCCTAGGACCATCGGTTCTTCTAAAGGTTAAAGGAGATCCATTAGTTTGAATAGTAATACCTTGAATAGCAACAGGTTCCGCAGTGCTTGCAGGAACAGGTGGATTAGATAACTGAGTAATTGAAGTAGTAGTAAAATATGCTGATACATCTCCAAAGAGGTCTGGACCTGATGTTGCACCACCAGTGGTATCTCGATCAAAGAAATTAATCCGTTGATCAGGATCATCAGTACTACTATTATCTAAACTACCAGCAGGACCAATGATAGGTTCATCTGCTCCTGCTAATCTATCAAAAGTAACCTCATATTCCCTCCCATTTATGAAGGTTCCATTTTGAGTTACTGCTCCACCTCTACCAGGCCAACCATCTAACATTGTTCTTGGTCCATCAGTCTTTGTAAAAGTAAGAGGAGCACCTTCAGTCCGAACAGTAATAGAAGTTACTGCATCTCCACCACCACGAATAGGATCGTCTACATGATAACGAAACTCTAATGCTACATCTACCAAATAGTTACCAGTGACCTGCAAGAAATACTTACCACTCTTCTTCACAAATTTCATAGTAGCATCAATAGGTTCAGGATCAGGAGTAGGAGGTGGTGCTACATATCTAAAATCAAATCCAACTTCAACTAAATCATTACCACTAACCTTCATAAAATAATTACTATCTCTCTTTATAAATTCTACACCAGCATCAACTGCTGGTTTAACCTGAGGTGGAGGAGTTTCTTCTGCAGACACTAGTTTTGGACCTTGTTCGTACAACAATCCTTTAATGTCTATAGAATTAACAAGAGTACTATTAGTTGTTACCTTAAAGTCAACTGACTGAGTTTTAGAACCAGTCCCACTTCCAGCATTTGCCCAATCAGCAGTATTAAATATCTTTTGATCTATTAAATTTTTTTCTTCAAACAGATAATTCTCAACAGCAACTCTTATCTTAGAAGTTCCTTCACTTAGAAAAACCATTGTCTCATCTTGAACCTTACCAGATCTCTTGGTCTCTAATTCTAATTTACCATCAATCCAGAACTTTGAGTTATCATCTGCAGAACCCTTTAATTTATAAAAACCATCATAAGGAATATTAACGGTCCATTCATTCTCAAAGGAAATACCACCACCCGATGTACTATCAGTATCATAAGGAGGTACAGGAGACATCGCATATTTGTTAAGGAACTTACTCCATCCTTCAACAAAAACTGGATGCCATTGGGTAGTTCCACCAGCAAATCTAGTAGTCCAGAAAGGATTAGCAGGACATCTACCTTCCTGTACTGGTTTTGGTTGTTGGGGTATAGGTGGATTGGGGGCTTCAATTATCATAGCAACACCCATTGGATTATAATGCCAATCTACTTTCTTAACTCTTTGTTCTTCGGTAAAAACAGTCGTAATATTAATAGCCAAAGCCATGGGATTTGTTCCTTTACCAAATCCAAATTTACCACCAGGAATTTGTTCTAATCCAGCAAAAATATTATAAGTTCCTTCCTTTATATAATGGACTTCTCTTAATTTACCAGTGCCTTTATATCTACCATTAACTATGGTAAATCCTTCCTTTCTAATCGCAACTTCATCTCCAATTCTTAAATTAACATTATCATCCACTGCTATCTCAATAATATAGTTACCACTCACAGGAAAATTAACATTATTCCATCTGATTTCATGAGTTCCTGCATAAGGATTGTCAGGAAGTTTGATAGTAGTATCAAAAGGACAAATTCCATAGTCATTTATAAATCCCTGCCCACTACCAGCATTTATTCTCCATAATTTTCTATTCGCTTTATTAATATAATCAACAGTATTAAAAATAGTCTTAAGTTTTGTAGACTCCGATGAAATAGGTGCTTCAATTATAGTTCTTGATTCTTGTAGATTTTTGGCACTAACAAGTTTTAAAGATCCATTAGTATCTGATCCATGACTATCTAAGAAATCTATCTGACCATACTTGACACTATTAACTCCATAAGTAAGATTTTGTCTGACTAATTTAGTTGATCCACTATTACCTTCAACTATAAAAGGACCATATCCAAACTCACTACGTTTAAAAACTCCTTTAGCAGAAACAGATCCTTTAGTTTTAAAGTTACCATTAGAATCTTTCTCTCTTTCCAATACCAAATCAGGACCATTGGGATTAGGAATAGTAATCTTAGTAACAGCAGTTCCTGCAGTCCGTGGATTGTCATTATATTCTAGGGTTAAAACTAATTCGGTCTCCTCATTACCACCAACAGCAAGATGATATCCATTACTTTTAAGAATAAAATCTCCACCTGCCACCTGAATTTCTTGTCTAGTTGATATTTCATCTCCTTGAACTGTAACATCTTCTAATATGGGATGATTATAAAGTTCTAATTTTAAGTTATGCTTCCCCTTTGTGATAGTCTCTTTGAAATGTAAAGGATTAGATAACACACTACCAGCAGCACCTCCCTCACCTATTTTAAATTCAGAAACCGCCTCATTATCTAAGAAAAATCTTGCATCATTATCACATTGTGCTCTAAAATTATACTCTCCATCATAAGGAAACTCTACATCCTCCCATTCAAACGTATACCACCTTCCAGGAAAATCTGCTCCTTTTGATCGTGACATAGGAACAGGTGATATAGCATATGAATTTAAAAACTCACCCCATACACCATGTTTTACTTTATAAAAAGTTTTTGTTGTCTTATTATCTCCTATTACTTTATTGGGAGCTTCATGAGTAGTCCACCAAGGACTTTGTACCGCCCTTAACTCCTTCATATAATTCTTAACTGTCTGCTCAAAAGGAGTCTCTTGAGGATCAATATACTTATATGGATTCCATGATCCTATCTTCTTACCACCAATAAACTGATCACCAAACCCAACTTTGGGGGGAGCGAGTTTCATTACATGTGGAGGAAAATAATTCTCAAAATCTTCTTCGTCTTCATAAGTTTGATATGAAGTAACTGTTGAACCAATTCCACATCTAATAACTGCACCTGCTGCATATCCTGTAGGATCTTCTATTGATACTTGAGGAGGATACTTATATCCAAATCCACCTGATATCAAATGAATCCCCAATAAAGATCCATCTTGACCAATAACAGGATTAGCTTGAGCTCCTACACCTCCTCCTCCCGCAAAAATTATCTGAGGATCTTTATCTTCACTGTCTTTTTTAAAGATCTCAGCACCACCACAAGGATCCTTACCTTGAGGAAGATCATTTACAGTTAACTTATTTACTTCATTTATATTAAGATATCGTGTCCCTTCCCTAGTATTAAAGATAAAAGTTGTTCCTGGATTTTTCTTAGCATATACATTTGCATCCCACAATCCTACCCCTGATACATATCCTCTTTCCGTAGAAATATAACCCACCTTTACATCACGTAAAGTAGGTACTCCAAAAACATTAAATGATCCTTTGCGTTCAGGCATAATTATTATTTATGTGTATGACTGAAGGTTATCCGTTAGGTTTTCTGCAGCATCAGCTATATCACTAGCGATATTAGAAATGTCAGGCATACCTTTGGTTGGTAAAGCAAAGGGTAATTTTTCTGGGATATTTAAACCATCTATCTTTTTTAATGTATCAGTATCAATAGCATTATCAGCTAAGGATGAAAGACTAAATTTCTGTGAGTCAGGCATTCCTCCACCTCCCTGCTTCAATGTATAAAAATCAGAGACAGCAGGATTAGGAGGGAGTTCAAAAGGAAAAACATTAGCTGCTATATTTTTAAAATCTAAAGCAGCACTTAAATCTCCACCCAAACCACCAAGCATAGACATTATACCACCTAATCCTTGGGGTTTATTTTTACCAGAAGTAGGAGCATCCATTTTCACCTGTCCAGGATCTGTTGTTTGAGTAGCAGTAAAGGTAGCATCAGGAGCAACGCTATTATATGTCTCTCGAAAAACAGTTATTAAATCACCAGTAGAATATCCCGTCCCTCTATCTCTAAGAACCAATCCAAACTGATCAATGCGACCTCGTGGTTTAATTATTTCAAACGTACATCCCGAACCACCATTAGCACCAGCAACAGTCAATACATCACCTTTCTTATATCCCGTTCCTCCTTGACCCTCAGTAATAGTAACCTTGGTTCCTGTACCACCTGAATATGTAATGTTTGCCTTACACCCAGTTCCAGACCCACCTGTAGTATTTTGATTAGTATTCGTACCACTAGTGCTCGGTGTAGGTGAAGCACCATCATTATATCCCGATCCACCTGTAAGTATTTTAATATAGGACTCACCGTCTGTTGTGCCAGTTGCTCCTCCCGAACTTACAGTTATATCTACAGTCAACCCCACACCACCACCAGGAGCAGTGGATGCAATACCAACTCCTCTATTGGTTACATTACCAGCATTAATAGTTGCTACATTCTCATCAGTAATATAGAAACTACCACCCTGATTATTACCTAAACCTTCTTCATCAGTTATACCAAGAACAGCACCATCAAGACTAGCATCTCTTGCCTTTGGTTTTGCTTTTTGTTCTGCATCTTCTAATTCTATTTTCATATCATCTAAGAAAGCATTCATACTTTTAATGATATTACTATTTGCTTCTACTATTACCTCTTTACTTCCCGCTATTGCTTGACCCATTACATCCTCTGCATAACAAATAGGAACCGTAGGATGAGTCTTCACATCTCCATAAAGAATTTCATCACCATCCACAGAATTTCCCGTTGCAAAAGAATCAAATTCCAAAGTTGTATTTCCATTTGATTGAGATTCTGTATCAGTAGTAGGTAAAGTAGTACCTGTTTTTCCTGTTCTTCCTACTGTGAAAACATTATTTCTAAATTTAATCTTCTCACCTGCTGTAACTGCCATTCCAGGAATCCAGTTCCTAAAGAAAGTATTTGATGTAGGAGTAAGGGGATTATTTATCATACTTACTGCTTGCTCTATCAAATCATTAGGTTTTAATGTCTTAGACAAAATCCCTGACAACATCCCACCAATACCATTACTAATACCACTATACTGCTTAAGCATATCTTGATTAATAACTTGTTTCATATCAGCAAACATAGATCTCTTAGTTGCTGGCATCTTTGCAACAGTTGCTGCTAGTTCTGCATTTAATTTTTTATTAGTAAATTCATTCATCTTATTAAAGATGGTTTTCATATACTTTGCATTAGTAGATGCAGCATCTTGTATCATGACATCTAAATTCATTGGAGGCATCATAGATGCATCAGCATAGTTGCCCATCGATTGTAAGGCAACATTCATTTTCTGCGTAAGATTATCAAGAGTAATCTGCATCCCCTTGATTGCTGAACCAACACTGTCCTCTGGTTTAGCTAAAGGAATTTTTTCCATCATCATACTCTGCAACTGTGCCTGTGCTGAAGTTATAAGATGCACTGCTTCTCCCTCTAATTCAGTACGACCCTCTGCACGTTTATTAGGAGAATCAGCAGCAGCAACACGACTGATTAAATTTTTTCTTACTTCATCACCTATAAAACTAGTAGCAAATTCCTCTATCTCTGCAGCACCAAAACCATCCTTTGTCCATTGATCTTTTAAATTTTGTACTGCTTGAGTAGCATTTTCTATGTCCTGCAACATTGCTGGAGTTCTAATGCCTTGGGGAAATCCAAACTTATCGAATGCCATTATCTTAATTACCTCCCATATTCATTTGTTCCAATGTATCAAGACCTGCAGAAGAAATCATCATATCTACTAGAGCACCCTCTTGGGCATCTGCTTTTGATTTAGGTCTACATATACCTCTATCACCAGGTCCTGATTTACACACTGCTTGTGGATCTTTCTTCCCTCCTTGTTTTGAAAAACCACTTATACCTTCAAATGCTACTCCTCCAGTCACTTCTGTCTTACCTTGAAGTTCTGTCTGTGCATTATTACCTAAGATGCCCCATATAATAGGAACATTCTCATGTTGATCCATAAAGAATCCAAAAACAAAATTACCAGGACGGATAGCAGGAGATGTCATTGTACCTCCTTGACCTCCACCATCAGTAACTCCATACATTACAGATGCAAACTTAAGTTTCTCTGAAGGGAGGATGTCATTAGACTTAGGATGCATTCCCATGATCCTTACTTTATATCTATACCCCCATCCCTTAATTGCTTCAGCATTATCAAACTTATAGGGGAGAATATTATCTCTCCATGTGGAGTCATCACAAATTTGACCCATCCACCATTGGAAAGATCCTCCAAGAAATCCTAAGTCAGCTAACGATCCCCTTTCTGCCATACTTAATCGTCGTATACTCTACATTCCAGTGAATCTGGATGGTTATCACAATACACTTCTAAGTGCTGATCCTCATGACGTGTGTGCCAATCATTGATCTTGGCATCATTCTTATCCACTTCCGATTCATCATGATCATGGAAAGCATCATTGTGCATTTCCAAGTCCTTTTCAGTATACTCAATCATACCATGATTGATATGTTCTTTATGATCTTTAGGATCTAAATAGACCTCATGGTTTAGGTCATGATCGGGTGTTTTAGTAGTCATAG
>CEUX01044882.1_pt1 | contig 10308 bp, 7 predicted proteins | sample 531361 | NCBI WGS metagenome assembly CEUX01 (sample SAMEA2622736, study PRJEB7988) | marine metagenome | isolation source: saline water (ENVO:00002010), including
TCAGTATCTACACCAGAAGGTCTCCATGATACACCACTACCAACAGCAGATAATCTATAATCATTCTTTAAACGACTAGCATCATAACCAACACTATTCAACTTATCAATAATAGAATTTTCTAACTCTAAAGTACCAAGTATCTTAGCATCACCGCCAACATTTAAATTCTCTTCAATTCCAGTACCACCTTCAACTACAAGAGCACCACTATCTTTATCAGTAGAAGATGTATTTCCAAAGATATGTGCATCACCACAAACATTTAATTTTCCAGCAATACCAACACCACCACCAAAAATACCTGAACCAGTTGTACAATTAGTAGATGCTGTTGTCGAATCTACTTTTAAGGCACCACCAATATTAATATTCTTTTCAATTCCAGCACCACCATCAACTACAAGAGCACCACTATCTTTATCTGTTGATTCTGTAGTTCCATCAATTTTTGTATCACCACCTACATTTAATCTCTTCTCAATGCCAACACCACCATCAACTACAAGAGCACCAATATCTTTATTAGTTGATTCCGTAGTTCCAAATATCTTTGCATCACTACCAACATGCAATTTTTCCTCTATACCAACACCACCTCCTACTATAAGAGCACCAGTATCTTTATTCGTTGATGCAGTACCATCTTCAATAATTGTCTGTCCACCTACATTTAATCTCTTTTCAATACCAACACCACCCTCTACTATGAGAGCACCACTATCTTTATCTGTTGATTCTGTAGTTCCAAGAATATGTGCATCAAGTCCTACATTTAATCTCTTCTCAATGCCAACACCACCATCAACTACAAGAGCACCACTATCTTTACTTGTACTCTCAGTCGTACCTAAAATTTTAGTATCGTCACCAACAAATAATTTCTTTTGAATTCCAACACCACCATCTATCTGAACAGATCCTGATGTCGTATCTGTAGCATCTGTTGTATTATTAAATGTTGCTACTCCATCTACATCAAGTGTATTATTAAGTGTTGTAGCACCATCTACATCAAGTTGAGCATTTAAAGTTGTATTACCATCTACATCTAACGTACTATTAAGTGTTGTAGCACCATCTACATCCAATTCTGCATCAAAATCAACATTTTGAGTAGCACGGAGTGTTCCTGTTATATCTAAATCTCTGCTTGGACTAGCATTCTTAATACCAACCCTTGTCATCCTATAGATTGAAGTATTAACATCACCTGGAGTGGTATATCCCCAATAATCCTGATGCTGTATTCTTGCAATATTAGTAGGATTATCTGGATCAGGTATAGCAGTTACATTATCAGTACCTAAACCAAGACTATTTGTACCCCAAAAATTTAGAGTAGAAAATGTTTGAGCAGTTCCAACAGTTGGAAGATATGTACCTTCTTCTTGAACAAATATTCCCTCCATTGCAATAGGAGATGCTTCTATCCACCTAATACCAGTAGCATCCCTATTCAAATAATATCCGTTAACACCTGGTGACTCAGCAGAATCGAAAATATTTCTACTAATATGAACACTACCATCTACATCTAATTTTATTACTCCACTTGCAGGATTAGTAGGATCATATGTGCTAAGTTTACCAGGTTCAGTAAGTCCAATTCCAACTGTTCCTAAACCAGATATAACAAAAGTTGTAGCTGCACTTTCCTCTATATTTCCACCATAGTAAGTTCCCATAGTATTGGGACCACCAACTTGGAATCTATGCAATGGTTCTGTATTTGCTACACCAACTCTAACCTTTTGAAGATCAAGAACAGTGCCAAGTGAAGGTTCGTTATAATTTGGTGCACCTTTATCATTACCTCTTACATCAGCATGAAGTGCTGTTCCACCAACACCAACATCAAATCTTTGTACAACTGTTAGATATTCTGTAAATAATTCCTTTTCAATAAAAACATTATCTTTAAATGTGGCAATACCACCAAACCAAGAATTTCCAATAACTTTTAATGTGTCAACTTCTAAGTTTCTAAAATCAGCATCACCCCTAAAATCATAATTAAGTTTTCCGTAAATATAAACGTCTTCAAATATTGAATCTCCACTCCAACTATTCTGATTACCGTAATTCTGTGTCATTTATATTACCTCCTTAATTCTCATAGTTACTAACAACTTCACCAGCAATTTCACCAGCGATAGGACCACCATAAGCAGTAGCAGCAGCTTTAGCAAGAGAAGATAAACTTGTTCCACCCATAGCAGATGCTCCTATATTACCCAAACTATTACTAACAAAAGAACTTGCAAATCCTTTATACTTATCACTAATTCTCATCCAATCACCTAAATTTCCATTATTACGTGAAACTTGAATCTTTCTTGCATTGAGATTAATTTGATCGGTAGTTCTATTCTTATTTCCAATAGTTATTGTATTTTTTGCCTTTAAAGTTATATCTTCTGCTTCTAAACAAATCGTTTTTCCCTTAATTAAAACAGCACCTCTATCAGCATTAACAGCATAATTACCATGATGAACCTGAATCTTATAACTCTGTTCATTATCCTTATTTTTTACTCCACACTCTACCTGTAGTGCTTTTTCTGCATATTGACGAGATAAACCACTACCCTCATGTAAACTCTGATTATAATGAACCTCATCAGAAGTTTGAGATTGTAATATATATGCAGTCTTTCCAGCTACTCCAACAACTTCTGTTCCAGACTCAAATAATAATTTTTGATTGACTATTTCAACCGTGCGATTCTCTTGATTTGCCACTTATTATTAATTCCCTCCCGTTCCTACACAATCTATAACTTGTTGAAGTTCTTGATCAACTACCTTAGGAGTTATTGCCATAACAGGACGAAGAACTGCACCAGAACCAGGATTCTTAATTACAATCTTTGGTAATCCTGTGTATGGTTTCTGGCAATTAACTTCAACACCAGTAACTTTACCATCTTTAGTATTAAGAACCAAACATTCATCTTCTATTGTAGCATTTTCATATCCTTTTCCAGGATTTTCAACTATAACTTCCCTAATATAAACAGGATCTGTTTCTGCAGGAATATCAACTGGGTAATTTTCACCTTCACTTAACATAATAACTTTAGTAATCTGTCCATAAGTAGGAGAGTTTACATTTTTATCAATAACTGCTTTACCATATGCACCATATCCTTGCTCACAACTATCAGTGAAAGAAACAATTGGTTCTTCAGTATAACCATTACCCCTATCAGTCATTTCGACACCAATAATACTTGCAGTTCTTTTAATGTCACCATAGATATCATTTACATCAAGTTTATCTATAAAACCACCAAGAAGTAATTTTCCTGCACCACCACTTCCATCACCACCAAAAAATTCAACTTTAGGTGCACCACACTTAAATATATTTCCAGTATAACAATCAGTTCCTATACTCTGATCTGCTGCTTCACTAACCTTAGAACCAAATATACTCCACTGTCCATATTCTTCTTCAAACTTACTTAAACCTGATGGAATACCACCCAATAAATCTCCCTTTACTTTATCTATTTGACTAACAGCACCATTAGCAGCATCAAATGCTTTATCTAAAAGTCCTTGTTGTTTGAAACTACTTTTTGATTTTTTCTCTCCTCCATCAATAACATAATTATCAGTAGCAATAGGTGCTGGTTCTTTACCCTTACAACCAAAAGGATCTTTAAGTTTATCTAATAAATTAGCACCTTTACTAATAAAATCCTTTACCTTAAAACCACCACCTAATATTCCTCCTAATGGATTTGAAAATGGAGAAACAATAGAATCAATCATTGACGTAATTTTACCAGTTATAGCACCTACAAACTGTTGAACTGCACAAACTGGAGCATTTAAACTATTTTTTACCATCCCAGTCAACATATCTTCAATTGATCCAGTCAAAGCATCAGATACTTTACCAACTAAACAATCTATTGAACCAAACATACCCGTAATTGGACCGATTAATGCTGATTGTGCATCAATAACTTTTCTCAATGCTACATTAAATTTTGGAAATGCATTGAATATCTTTGAAGCAACTCCATCTAGCCCAGTCTGTACCCAACCAATCATTCCATCCGCAAGAGAATTTGATATATTTGAAATAAGTGACTTAGATGAACCACTAATCATCTTTGCTACACTTTTTATCTCGCCAGGAAGATCAAGAGCAAAGTTATCTACCTTAGTTGCTACTTTTAAAAAATTACTTACAGCAGTTTCTGTCTCTGCAAAGAAATTATCCTTATCTGGATTTGCAGTTAATATTTTCATTCCAGAAGTTAATGATGCTGCTTTAACTTCTGGAAAAATTACTTTCTTATACTCTTCAAATCTTTTTGTATATTCTTTAAAATCTGTATCAGATAACTTATCAATTGCATCTGAAGAAAATGGATTAATATCTCCAAGTTGCTCTGGATATTGAGTTTTAATATTTTTAATTGCAGACTGCCATTTATCACCAGGAGGATTATCCTTAATCAACTTAGTGAATGCATTAATCTGTTGTTCAGATGGAAACGCTGATGGTTCAGAAGGAAAAAATTGCTTCTGCTTAGTTTCATTAACTTTTGGTAACGGACCGCCTATTATGCTCATAGCTGTATCATCTCCTTTTAGTATTTATCATCAATTATAAGACTTAGTAGCATTCTTAATTGCATCTGCATATCCTGGATCCCATGGCTGATAAAATTTGTCTCCTATGGTAACTGGATATCCAGTTCCACCATATCTATTTTTTAATATTAGTGCATTTTTAAATGCATTTCTATTATTCTTTCTAGCGTTTCCTGTATCAGTTGAAAATAACTTCGGTTTCTTCTTCGTCTTACTTACTTCTATTTTTCTAGGTTCTTCACCTTCGCTTAATGCTCTTTCATTCTCTATACCTTGAAGAACTTCTTTATTTGTTTCTCCTACTTCCAAATCTTCAGTTGCTTTATCAGTAAACCCTACAGGTTGATCTATTTTTTTTATTTTACTTGGTTCAGGAAGTGCATCAACAGAATTTTCTTTATCAAGTCCACCTTTAACTTTTTCTAATCCTTTGTTTTCAGATTCTCCATCATCACCAGTAGGAGTTGATTTTGTTTTACCACCACCTTGCTCTCCACCAGATTTTAATTTAGGAGTCTCCACAGTAGCCTGTCCAGTAAATTCCTGATTTTCAGTTAAACCTGGTTCTTTCTCTTTAGTCATTCCAGATTTAGGTGCAAGCTTACTATCACCATTTTTATCTGCTTCTTTCGCACTATCTGGTGTTCTACCTAAAGCACCAAGAATTACTGGAAATCCATTATTAGGTGATAAAAAGACACCAAAAACAACATCACCTTGTGTTAATTTTACAGTAGAAGATCTACCTGCACCACCTGTTCCTGAAGTTGATGGTAATAAAGCAACTGCTGTATGAACATCTTTATCCTCAACACTATCATTATCTGAATAATCACCTATAATACGAACTTTATATCTCCAACCCCATCCCTTTTCACCAGATACTTGACTTCTCTGCTCATCAAATGACACAATCATTCCCAACCAGAATTCTACACCCTTTCCAAAAAATGATTGATTGTCTAAATCGAATTTATTCTGCATATCTAATTCTTTCCAGTGTATAGTCCATAAGTATCACGAGCAAGAGTCATAGAAGTATATGATCTTTTAGGATCAAAATGATGGCAAAGATGTAGTATTAAATAACTACCACTTTGTTGCTGATCCACGCCACCCAATTCCTTTTGAGTAGTTTGTTTTTCAAACTCAACTTTAACTATATTTCCTGCTCTTAATTTTAAATTACATGGAACTTGTATTGACATTAATTGAGAATGAAGAAGATTATATCTCATAGGTGCCTTTGCTTGCCATTCTCTTGGATCATTATTTGGAACCGTATTATTAGGATCTAAACTACCAATATCTAAGATATGATAATGAGTTTTACTATAACTTTTTACCTTATCTGTATTTGGAACCTTTTTACCTAAAGTTTTCTTAGGAGCACCTTTTTTATCATTTATAGTATAAATCTTATCATCAGTCACGAAAGTTAAAGGATTAAAAAATACATTACGACTACTATATGTACCAGATTCTAATGCTTTTGTTATATCTTGATCTTTTGCAATATCAGGTGGTAATAAAATCTTAAAATCATTTCCATCATCTTTAAGATTTGCCTTTAAAGCACCAGAATATGTATAAGTCTCTACTGGTTCTTCAGCAATAAGATTATCTATTGCTCTAAAGTTAAGTCCATCTTGAGTTTCATAAAAGAAAAATCCAGGATCACCATTTTCTGGAATAGACTTTCTACATAAATCATTTATTAAATCCAATCCACCTTTTCCTTTTGTAATAAAATCATAACTATTACTTGTGCCATCTATTCTATATTTTTTAACATTTAAATCTTTCAATATCTTTTCAACAGTATTGCTAATCCTACCTTTATATTTTTTACATGGATCTTTAATATCAAAATTATCAATAGCAGGATTGGATTTAAGACTTAGAAAAACAGACTGACGATTTGATTCCTGAGATACTACTGGAGCACTATTAACCTTTAATGGATTCTTTGTAAAATTTAAAGTTCCAGATTTAGATTCTATTTTTACCTCTAGATCTTCATATCCAGTAATAGGTAATGAATTTTTAATACTTCCTTTTCTACCTTGTGTATCTTGCTCCTTACCTGCTTCAATAGATTCACCAGCATCTAAAAATACTAAAGTAGCAGTTACTTCTGGAGAATATACACTCTCATAATAATCAAAAGATGTAGTTTTTCCTGCTAAATTAGCAGTTTTACCATCTTTATTAATAATCATTTTCGCATACTTAGATGCTCTTGCTGCACTTCCTGCCATTTATATCCTCCTATACTGGTACTGGTACTTCAACAACTTGTCTTTGAACAATCACAGTTTTATGTCCAGTAGAAGTTCTTTGATTTAATTTAGCCAAATCCTGATTGTTATTTATGCGTTTAATCTGAGCTTGATTTGGTTTTACTCCTCCACCTTTTGATGGAACAGAATCAATCATCTTAGATATATCTGAAGTAGATTCAGATTCACTTTGAGTATCACTAGTTTCTTCTGCTGGAATATCAGTATCACTCATAACATCTTCACCACCAATCACATTACCTTCATCATCAACTTCAACTGACTCATCTTCATTATTAAGACTATTAACATCAATATCAATATCTTTCTCCAATTCTTTAAGTTCGCCTTCTAACTCCTTCTGTGCAGTATCATCTATTTTTGTTTTATCTGTAATTCCAAAGAAGTTCTTTACCGATTCAGTAATACCCCCAAAGAAATTGACAATATTTTTTATAGCAGAACCAATACCGTCAATAAAAGGTTTAATACTCTGCCATATTTCATTAAACTTTTTGATAAATCCAGGTAATGCATTAACAAGGATTCCACCTAAAATAATAGATCCAAAAGACAATATCTTATCAATTATATTGCCAGTTGCAGCACCAGCTTTTTTAGAAAAACTAGTAAGTGGAGAAGATTTTTTGACTGCTTCTACACTCTTTTCTTTTTCTTCTTTTCTTGCTAATTGCAAATCAGCATTAGCTAATCGTTTTTTAGATAATTTAACTTTGTTCAATTCTTTTTGCTTTTCAAGCAAAACACTCTTGATATTAGTTACAGTTATCTTAAGTTTTTTGATTTCCCTATCTTGAAGTTTAACAGTTGCCATAATATTATACTATCCCGTGCAATGCTGGTGTTAAAGTCATATATTCATTCAAAGGATTAATAGAACTAATAAAATCAACTTCTGTTGTTTCTGGAGCAGGTACTTTCTTCTCTGGTGGAGGAACCTTAACAGGTGGTAAATCTTCTACTATTACTTTTGTTTCATCAACTGCTAGATCTGGAACTTCATTTGCATTTTTTGCTCGATTAATATCTCTTGCAACAGTTCCTGCATCAATTGCTATTGATAAACCAGTTCCAACACCAGGTACCATTGATGCTGCACCAGATGCTAACTCCAAACCAGCACCCGTCCAATCACCTGCTAATGCTCTTTGTCCAGCAAATAATAATCCTGCACCTAATCCAATAAAAGGAATCTTTTTAAGAACACTCTTTCCTACTGCTTTTGTTGTTGCCTTTGTTGCAACCTTAGTTGCTGTTTTTGTTGCTACCTTACTGGTAACCTTGGATGCTACTTTCGTAGAGGTTTTCATTCCAGTTTTAATTAATGCACGTTTTCCAGCTCTTTTTACACCATGTTTAAATATTGATTTTATTCCTTTAAATGCTGCAACAGCACCTTTTCTAAGTCCATTTAAAACTTTAAAAAATCCCTTACCTACAAACTTTATTAATTTCCACAGTTGTCTTACTTTCTTTACAACTTTTGTTAAAAGAAGTACACCAACTCCAGCAGCAAGCCATTTCCAATGTTTTGCTAGGAAATTAAACGTGCCAGTTATTCTATCTTTCCATTTTTGATCTAAGTTTTGCCACCAAGTAATCGCAGCATTACCAGCAATACCAGCACCCAATAATGTGACAAAACTAATTAATTTATCAAAAACATTTTTAAATGGAGAAACAACACTAGCTGCTACTCCCTTGATACCTGCACCCAACTTCTTACCTGCACCCTTTATTCCTTCTACACTTTTCTCAGCAAGATTTTTCTTTCGTTCTTCGTTTTCCTTTTTTCTTAATTTATTTGCTTCCTTCCCCTCAGTAATTCTATTAGCAAAATCTAATGATAATGCATTACCAATATCTTGAAGAGTAGAATTTATTTCGGCTAACTTATCTTCATTACCACCAAAAGGTTTTTGTGCCTTTAAAACATTCTTCAAAAGAGTAATCTTCTTTTCATTCGCAGCAACCCTTTTTTCTAAAGGATCAAAATCATTTAATTGAAATACTTTTTCACTACTAAGAGCACCACCACTACGAGCAAGAGCACCACCACCTTTCTTTGGAACAATGGCACCACCTTTCCCACCACCATTAAAGATGGTTTTCATATTGGTGACATTTAGTTTTACGTTAGAAGGTACTACTTCTGGGTTAATTGTCGGCACTTTGTTTCAGATTCTCTTCGTCGATATACTGCTTTAATAATGTAACATAAACTTCCTTTTCCCAAGGAATCATATTTTCTAGCTCTGTTAATGAATATTTATGGTGTTGCATTAAGGCAAAGTTTACCTTGTAGTATGACTCAAGACTTGTATGAGCCATACTTAAGTGAAAAAACTTGCTAGTCCCTCCAATACCACTTCAGATTCAACTCCAGTTGTAGGATTTGTTATTTTAACTTTATGAGAAAGTTTAGGCATTGTTTCAAAAAATTTCTCAATTGCTTTAAACTGTTTACTATTCAGTTGCTCAATAAACTCTTCTAATTCTTTTTTAGTTGAATCAGAAGCATCCCAACTCTCTTCTTCATCATAAATCATTTCAATAGAATTAGTAATCATATTCAATGACTTATCAACATCACTAACATCTTCAGCAGTATCAAAATTACTTTCAATAAACTGATCAAAAGATGGGTATTTAAGTTTCATAGAGTATTGATCATCAAGTTTGACAATATTCTTATGTCCTCTAGTTTTTTGAACTTTAATAGAATCAATATTGATTTCCATTTCAACAGATGTTTTATCATCATCAGGACAAGTTAGATTAACTTCAACTGTTTCACCAACTGACTTTGAACGAACATTCAAGAATAAGTATTCAATATCAAAAGTAGCGAGTTTAGTAACATCAACTCCTTTTGTAAGAATACATTCTGATAATATCTCAACCACAGCATTTGTTATCTGTGCAGTATCTTCACTCTCCAATGCAAGAATAAGTATTTTTTCTTCTCTTACTAGAAAAGGACGGTATTTAATTTTTTTTCCAGTAGAAGGAATAACTAACTCATAAGTTGGAGTATTAATCTTTGGTAATGGCATAATGTTTTCACACTTCAGTAAGTTTATTTATAGGGGTAATTTTAACTTCTTGTTACAATGTATCTATCATAGTTAAAGCTGACTGTAACTTTCATTAAATCTGCTGTTCCATATGTAACAGGTAAAGATGTAATAGATTTAGGAAAAGCATTCTTAAATTCATACATCAGAGTTCTTTCTAGGTTTTTTTCAAACTTAGTAATTGTCATTGTATTAACTTTATAATCATCTGGATACCTAAATCTTCTAAAAAATGCTTTTTCATCAGGATCTATATTATCTGCTCCACTAGAAATATAATCCATCCATCCTTCAAAAATACTTAAAGATGT
>CEUX01012533.1_pt1 | contig 10298 bp, 22 predicted proteins | sample 531361 | NCBI WGS metagenome assembly CEUX01 (sample SAMEA2622736, study PRJEB7988) | marine metagenome | isolation source: saline water (ENVO:00002010), including
ACGAGATAGACCTTGGTGACGCTGGCTACCACAACATATCGGTGTACACCGAATACGTTATGGAGTGCGTTCAGCCACAGAGCGCAGAGATCAAGCTCGACACCATAGCTGAGGCAATAGACAACGGCGGACACCTCAAGGAGTTGCTGTGGGAGATCATCACACTCACTGGTGCCGATGCCGTAATTGATTGCCTTGTCGAGCTAGAGGGCAAAGAGGAGGCAGCATGAACATCGAATGTCCAAGCGAAGCATGGGATAGATACGTCACTCAGAACGAAGAAGGGTGCGAGGTTTGTCACCAGCACATAGACAACTGCGACTGCCCTGAGTGTCCAAAGTGTGGCGAGATAGGTGACTCCGACTGCTACGAGAAGCACGACCTAGAGCCAGCGCATGACAGCATTGACTCTTACTGTGATTGGGTTGGTGTGGCACCCATTCGCTCATGCCTTAGAGCTACTGAAAAGTATTGCGACGACGGCTTGCTCCTTGTGATGCGTGACGGCAGGAGGTTCCACTCGGCCTCAAACAAGGACCGACTTGCGGCAGAAGAACTCAAGCCTTGGGAAAGGATAAGCAAGGTAATCGTAACCGGCATCGCATGGGACGGTAGCGATTGGGAGTACGACGAAGAGGTGGTTGCTGGCAACGGATGGTCAGCACTAGAGCAAGCAAGGGACAACTTTGTGGATGCCCTTGAGGAACACAGAGCATTGATGGATGCAGAGGAGGAAGTATGAACAACACAATAGAAAGGAAGATAGAGATGAAGACTGAACACGTATTGGAGTTGGTTGAGAAGATCGGTGGCGATGGCTGGACGGTGTTTGACGCTAGTGATGAGCTATTCGACAACATGCCAGAAGACCTAAAGAGCAAGGCCACAAGGACCTACAAGTCAGACGGCACCCCCAAGGGGAGCATCTGGAAGGACGGTCAAATTGTCCCTCAGATGGAGGGCATCTATGCACTGGACCTTATGGGACTGCTGGCTGTCCACGTTGATGCCGACACAACAGAGGCGAGACAGAAGATGGGTAGGGGCTTTCGCAGCAGTGCTCTAGCTAAGGCCATCAAGGAGAAGCTGGCACCAGAGAAGGAGGAAGCATGAGCGAACACACACCTGGGCCCTGGTCACTCTCGACAGAAGGCAACCCGCCACCCCTGCTCACCAGAATAACCGGCAGCTCTCAGCTTATTTGTGTGACGGACAGCGCCAACGCCAGACTCATAGCCGCAGCGCCTGAGCTTTTGGATCTGGCGCGTGAAGTGGCAGAGGTCGCTGAGACTGTCGCCGCACTTCTCTGTAGCCCTGGCGAAGCAAAAAGGTGGGAACTCGTGTCCGTGATCACCGGCATAGGAGCAAGGGCCGCAGCGCTAGTCAATGATGCAGTAAAGGAGGAAGCATGAGCAGAACAGATGAAGAGATTCGATACCATCTAGAGCTAAAGGTAAGGAGGTGGGTGGACAGGACGTTTAGCTCTGTCCCACTTGACTTGCTTGCAGACAAGGATGGCAACCATGACTTTGAAGAGTGGGAGAGACTGAACCCACCAGACTACGAAGCCATCTGCAACAGGGTGTGTGGCGGTGTTGACTGCAAGGGAGATTGCGAGGAAGAGGCTGAGGAGCATCTGCATGCCTTCCCCTTTGCTTGGGGCACTGCCTTTCTTCCTGACTACCCGGTGAAGCCAGAGGAAGCAACGAAGGCAGGCTTCCTGCTTTATGACTTTAGGGGAGAGCAGGTTCTAGGCATCGACGGTGGTGGCTACAACTTCTACGAAGAGCACTGGGGTCCTCTTATGAGAACCCTGATGGACAGGTGACATGGCAGAGCTAGAGCACATAGGGACCATCCTCCAGAGGGTATTCGACAAACACCAAAAGCCAACAGAGGAGCTAACAGACGAGGAGCAAGACCGTTTCATGCAGTGGGTATGGGACAACTACAGACCTGACATAGATCCTAAGCCACACTGGCACCCATTCGTTAGAGAAGAGTGGGCTAGGGTTCACAAACTGAAGAAGGAGAATAGAGATGACTAGCATTACATTTTACGAAGCCAGCCTGAGTGCTGTGATGGGGTTGCTGAAATGAAGTACGACTTTGTAGTTGACCTAACAGACAACGTGCCTGAAGCACCCCTGCCAGAGCCGGGGCAAGAGCCGAAGCTAAAGACAGTGACCTCAGAGGAAGAGAGCCCTACGTCGGAAGAGGCTAGGGAGTTTGTCGGTGGGTACTGGGAGCTTGTTCACCTCAAGAGTGGTGGACAGCTAGTTGTTAACGAAATGGGCAGGCTGAATGGCTTGCCACTAAACGAAGAGGCCAGCCGCCTTTATGGCGGGGTCATTGTGGGTGATGTCATTCACCTGAAAGGAGCAGCGAAGTGGGTGTAAAGGTGACGGTGGCTAACAGCAGGGGGCTAATGCAGCTTGTAAAGGACTCCAAAGGAAGAAACAGGTCCGTAGAGGAGGAGAGTCTCAAGAGAGCCATTGATCCAGAGGGTGTTCATGTAATGAACTTCAGCATGGTTCACAACGACTCTGAGCTAAGGACTGAGTGGCTGGTCAAGCTCAACGACGAAGTTTCCCACCCTGGAGCTAGAGAGGTAAGCGGCATGCAGTTTACCTCCATCTGGCTGGACGTTGGGTTCGATGCCTTCAGGGCATGCACCGTTACAATGCCTGAGTCTGAGCTAGGCGGGACAGTTCCTGACCCCCCTGGGATCAACAATGCAGCAGAAGCATAGGTCAGCCACCTTCAAACGCACCTCGATCTCTTCCTTCTACAACTCTTGCTGTAGGGAAAGAAGCTGCATGCGGTGCGGGGAGAGGATCAACAAGGCTAAGGAAGACTGGTCAACCATTGGTCAGGCTGTAAAGAGAGACAAGATAATTGGCGGCGTACTTTGCGAACGCTGCGGAAGAGCTTTCATCGAGTGGATGAAGGAAGGAGGTTTTGAATATGGACCTAATTGGCATGAGGAAGAGTAGTCAGAAGTACAGAACCCACGGCAACAGGGCCAGCCCAAACGTAAAGGGCGCTCCAAGGGTAGAGGTTCTAGAAGATGTTGATAAGTCCTTCAAGTTGGTTACACACACCTACGACGGTTGCCCAGCTTGCGGAACAGAGACAGTGTTCAGGGTCACGGTAGACCTAGAAGAGAACGAGTACGGAGCAGACATCGGTGTCTATGCCGGTTGCGCCGCTTGCCCTTGGGCTTCTCCAATGCAGCTTTGCTAGCCGTAGAAAGGGGCTAGCAATGTCACTATGGAGCAAAACGATAATAGACGCCGATGATCTCTGCCCAAGGCAGGGCTTATGGCTAAGGACAAACAGACCGGGCGGCTTGCAGTGGCCTGGATATATGGTTGGCAGCTACGTTCACGCTGCAATCCATGCAGAAAGAACAGGCGATGAGGGGTCTGCGAAGGAGGCAGACGGTCTTTATAGCAGGCTGTCTCCTTCACAAATGGCAGGCGCTACTAGACTGCTCTCTAACTATGAGGACATGGGGTTCGACAAAGCGATCCCTGAAGACGCTGTTTACGAACAGAGCTTTGTGTTCGATATGAGAAAGAAGGAGTGGTCGGTAGCACCTGACTGGGCAATTCGTGGAGACAAGTGGGATCCTGGCAGAGCTAAGGGAACCATGTTTAGGATCCAGCCTGACGTTTACTACATAGATCCTGAAGACGGTTGCCTAGTCATAGCTGACTGGAAGACTACGCTTGGTATCAAGAGCGATAGCTCTCTTGAGAAAGACACCCAGGCAATCATATACAGCGCCGGGGTTCCAAAAGCCCTTGGGCTTCCTGATGATCACCCTGTTCGCTTTGACTGGTGGAACCTGCGGTTCAAGCTGGGTCATCGCATTGAGAGAGAGTCAGGCCACTGGAACGCACTGTTCCTTCGCATAGCAGAGGCTTGTGCGGCAATAGACGACGTTGACCCTGAAGAAAGAGAGGCAGACTACAGGGCTGGTGGACACTGCGGCACCTGCAAGTACAGAGAAGAGTGTCAGTATGAGGTTATAGACAGTGGTGACGGCGACTACATCAAGGTGGTTGCCAACGAGGCGGCTCTGCCTGACGACAGGCTGTACAAGCTTTCCAAGATGCTGGATGAGAGGGCTTCTCAGGTTAGGGCGCTACTTAGACAAAGAGCTAGAGAAAGGACTAGTGTGCTAGAGCTAGACGAAGGCTACGTGCTGGGGCCTAGCAACACCAGCGGCTATCGCTGGGTTAAGGATAGGAAAGAAGAGGCCCTTGCTGAGGTGATGAGAAGTGTTACCGAGGCAGGGCTAAGTGTTTTTGACTTCTTCGATGTTAAAGGGAAGAGCCTAAAGAGTTGGATCGACGCTTTGCCAGAGAAGGAAAAAAAGGCTGTCCAAGGTGCAGTAAAGGAAACCACCAGACAGTCATTCATAACTAAGAAGGAGGCCGACAATGGCTAGTAAAAAAGACAGTGGTAAGGAAAAGGTTAACGGCGCGAGCCAAAGAAGGATCTCTCCAGAGGAGTTTGTCATTGCTTGGCAGAAGAGCGACAGCCTTGAGGATGTGGCCGAGGTGCTTGGCATGACAAGGATGGCTGTTAGGCAGCGGGCCTACGCATACAGGAAGCACGACATCCCGCTGAAGTCTATGCGTACAGGTGGAAGAAGCGTTGACTGGGACTCGCTCCGAGCCCTGGCTGTTAGCGAAGCACCCAGTGAGGAGAGATAGAAAATGGGTGTAGTTCAAAAGGTAAATGCCCCAGGAAGTCCCGCTTCATCTGTTCCAGCAATGCTAGAGGAAAGGAGGAGCAAGCTAGCGGCGGTGTCTACTCAATACCTAGACGAGGAAAGGTTGGTAAATCTGTCTAAGGCTCTATGGCACAAGACACCGGGTCTGCAAAGATGCACCCCGGCGAGCTTCCTTCGCTCTGTATATACGGCAGCGCAGTTTGGATTAGACCCAACAGGGGTAGGCTCTCAGGCATACATCATCCCATTCGGTAACGAAGCCACCTTCATTAGGGGCTGGGGCGGTGTGATCACTATGGCTGCTAGGCAAGGGATCGTCATAGAAACCTTCGCCGTCTACGAGTCAGACTCCTTTGAGGTTATGAGAAAGACAGGCGTAACTGAGGTTAACCACACAGAGTGGCGACCAGAAGACGGCGGAGATCCTGGCGCGGTCATTGCCTGCTACGCAGTAGCGTTCTCAAAGGACTGGGCTAACCCAATGGTTGAGGTGGTCTGGGCGCATGACATTGAGAAGGTACGCAAGAACTCTAGGTCTGGGAACAGCCCTGCCTGGAAGGAGTGGTACTCAGAGATGGGTAGAAAGACTGCGGTCAACAGGCTGGCTAAGAGGCTACCTCTCTTTGTTCAGGTAAAGGAAGCACACCTTGAGCAAACAGCCAGAGGACGGGTGTGGGTTGGCAAGAGACGCACCGCATCACCCCTTGCTGAGATCCCAGCAGACCATGAAGACCACGATGTGATCGACGTAGACGCTGTGGAAAAAGAAGAGCCCAAGTATGACCTTGAGGCATTGGTCAATAGAGCCAGGGACCTAAAGGAGTCTAACGAAAGAGAGTACCGAGAGGTCTTTGGCAGGCGTCATATAACTAAGATGAAAGAGGCAGAGCTAGCATCTATGATCAGCAGGGTGGAGGGAATCATTTCCACCAAGGAGCCTGATGTCGTGATGCCACAACAGCTAGACAGTGCAACGGAGTACGAAGAGGACTTGCCGTTCTAAAGTAATGCCCGTGGGGATCCTTTAGCCCAGCCCACCGAACACTCTCCCACGGCGTACATATCTCAGAGGGTTCAGTGGCTATGCCTGCCGGGGTCGGTTCGTAGATCGACATGGTGAACGGGCTACCTGCTTGAAGGTAGCCAAACCGGCAACCAACCAAAAGGAGGATGAGATAGTGAAGATTGCAAATATAGCATACGAGGCTAGGTGTTCTGGTTGTGGTCAGTCGTTTGACGCAATTAGCTACAAGCCAGCAACTAGGGAGAGCGGGCGCGTTGTTTGCGACCACTGTCTAAGAAGGAACCGGGTTCCAATGTCACCCCTAGCCGCCGCCGTTTACGCGCCAGAGATAACGGAGAGAGCAAGCCCTCCTTCCCCAGTGGATGGCTCGTCTGATGGGTAGGTGGAGGGGCAGGTCTGACGGACACTTCCATAGGTACGGTCCATGGAAGCTTCTTCGCAGCCCAGTCAGCCCCAAGACAGAGCTAAGCGACGAGGACTACATAGCCTCTCTTAGGCTTGAACCTATGTGGGAGCAGGAGTGCGACTGCGGGTTTAAGAATATAGTTAGGAAGTCGAGCAAGCCCAGCGCTAAGTTCAAGTTCAACGATCACTGGAGGAGGTAGCGTGCGAGGCAGAGGAAGCAGGAACAAGGGGGCTAACTTTGAACGACAGGTAGCTAGGCTACTTAGAAAGTGGCTTGGAGATGATTGGGAGGTAAAGAGAAACCCCACCGACCGTCAGAATGGCAAGGCTGGGGCTGGAGAGTTTGAGATAGTAGGACCCTACACCTTCCCCTTTGCCATCGAATGCAAGGCTCACGAGTCCTTTGACTACAGCCAACTGTTCAGAGTTCCAGCCACTGGCCCGTTCAGCGGGTTCTGGGAGCAGGCATCTAAGCAAGCTCAGTCGGCAGACAAGATGCCAATGCTGATCCTCAAGAAAAACAACGGCCCAGTGCTTTGCGCCATGGAGCCCACCGCAATAAAGTTAATCGTTCCCCGCCCAGAAAGGATGTCCTTCATGTCGCTAGAGCGACCGAGGTGCATAGTGTTCCCCCTGTCAGTCCTTTTGGAGCAGCCTGCGTCCTACCTGTTTGAGGTTGCGCCTGTTGCTACAGGGCTGTAGAGTTCAGACACCACTGTCTGGCTGGCTCCCCCTCCTCCTTCAGGCCAGCCGCCAGCGCACGCCGCAAGGCTCCTTTAGTAGGCCCCCCAAGTGTTCTTGCTTGGGGGGCCTATTTTTATATCAGCATATCCGTCGCTAGAGCAGGGCTCTGTGACCACAGTCACCTCTATCTCATACGCTGGCAGCCCTGACAGTAGCTTGAAGGCTGCGTCCTTTAGCGCCGCATGAGACGATGGGTCGCTGCAAACTGGGACTATGGTTACTGTAGCCTCCTTTATTAGGGGCTCCTTGACGCTCTCTGTTAGTACATACCAGCAGGAGCCCACTGAAACCTTGCAGTCAGGATTCTCCCACCTTGGATCATCAAACGCTAAGCACGGTGGCCCTGGTGGTATTACACAGTCCTCTTCGGCGCGTGCGGTGCCACTAAGCACGACCGCCAAGGCAGCTAGCCTCAGCAGGTTCACTCGTCTATCTGCTCGCGAATAGACTTCACAGCCTTGTTGAGCTTCTTCACTTTGCGCTCAAGGTCTTCTGGATCGAAGTCGTCCATGACGAGGAGCTTCTTCTCCATCAGCCCGACCTTGGTCTGCATCGCAGATACCTCGGCCTCTAGCTTTGCGTGGACTGCTTGGCAAGCTGGCGGGGACTGTCCGTCGCTGTTGCTGGACTTCTGCTCCATCTCCAGCTTCTTCATCTCCATCTCGTGGCGCTGCTCTGCCTTTTGGCTGTAGAAGCTCCAGGCTTTTTTGCCTCCCATGACCGCAATACCAGCCAGGACAACAGCCAAAACGGGTCCATAGTCTCCACCTAATTCGTTAGCTGTGGCTACTGCCTGCTCTATTTCACTTGGAACAAGTATCTGCTCCGAGACAGTCTCTTCTAAGGGGACGGACTCTACCTCTACTAGCTCCTGAGTGGGCTGCTGTTCCTCTGTTTTCTCTGACATATCTTGCTCCACCTTGCCCTTCTTCGCTTTAGCCTTTGGCCTGCCAGGGTCTAGGCGGTCGGCCTCTCCCGCTGTTGGCGTGTTGCTGTAAATCCTTATAACCGAGCCAGTTCCAATCAGGCAGTCGTCAATGGCATGCGTCTTCTGGTCTACCCTTACTTTGCTGTTCTCAAGAAGGATTGCGTAGTTGCCGCTCTTTACTTCGCATACGCTCACCTCGTCCCCAGCAACGCCGCTATCACAGCCAACAGCGTTGCACCCGCTCCAGCACCAACCCCTACGGCAAACATCTTTGGCTGCATCTCTTTGGCTATTCTTAGCTGCTCTTCCCTGGTGGCTATGATCTCTTCGGCATACCGCCTGTCTGCTTCTCGGCCCTCATAAGATGCGGCTAACGCCTTCTCTGCCGAGTACAACAGGTCTGCCTCCCTCATAAGAAGGTCTAGCTTGTGGGGCGGCAGCAAGATGCCTAAGCACGTTGCCTCGCTGCCAGCAGCCAGAGGCTTCGCCTCCTCGCACCAACCAGCTTCCACCAACCCCTCTTCTACCGCTGGGAAGTCTACCCTCGGGAACGGTTCGGTGAACGCATCGACCGGGTGGTTGGTGTGGGCGCACCCTGTTGAGATGATCGCTATCAGTAGTGTTGTTGCTATCTTCATCGGTTGTTGAACTTATCTGCTAGGCCCTGAAGGTCTAGGCTGTCCTCTTCTGCCGAAGCAACCTCCTCTACCTCCTTGGCAATTTCCTCTACCTTTTCGCTCTCTTCTGCCATCGCCTTCTTGTGCTCCTTGGCAGCTACCTTCTCTTTTCTCTTCGCCTTTACAACGCGCTTCACGCGCTCGATGTCACCCTTAGAAGACACAACAGCTATCAGAACACCAGCTACCACTGCCAGAGAGCCAGCGGCAGCAGCAAGCATGCCTCTGAGCTTTGGGAACTTCCATGCCGCCACGCCGACACCAGCGGCAGCTAACACACACAAGACTATCGCGAACTCCATCAGTCCCTCACTCCAGCCCCGTTGATCAACCTAGCAGCGGCCTTGGGCAGGGCCTTGTTCACGGCTGCATAAATCCCAGGTGCCATAGAGCCACCAACAACGCCAAGGATTGGACCCCAGTTTGCCTGAAACCACTCGGGCCACAGGGGCAAGGTCCCCATTGCACCGCCCAACAGTATGGCCGTAGCCCTGGTCAGCCAGCGAAGGAAGTCCTCCACTCCCCTGGACAGCTTGCCATCGTCATCCAAAGCCTTCGCTATCATTCGGATGGCTGGCTTTGCAACCTGACCAGTCAGTATATAGCTACCCATTCCAATCATAGACAGCCGCACAGCAAGGTCTAAGTATTCACTCGCGCTCATTTGTTTTCCTCCAGCCACTTCAACCTATGCTCAAGCAGTCTAAGGTCGGCCCGCATTTCACCGATCACCCTCATGTGATCAAGGCTTGTTGGTGGGCTTTTCATTTCTGATTCAAGTTCTGTTAGCGCCTTTTGCATAGCATCAATCCTAGCCTTCAAGGCATCTAAGTCCGATGTTTGGGCCAAAGCATCGAGCCCATCCCTAGACTCTTGCAAACTACGAACGTCGGATCTTAGGTCGTAATATACGCCAGCCACGGTAAGGGCCTGCGTCAAAAGGAACAGGCACAGCCCAATAACAACCTTAATAGGGAGCCTAGCCTCCTCTATCCCAGGCGCTTGGTCTTTTGCTATGGCGTCTTGTACGGCTTCCTTGACGACGTTAATCGTTCTGGTGGTGCCCCATGGCGCGTCTGGCTTCTCTTCCTTCACCCACCTGAGCCCTCCGCGCTGTCGTCATCGTCTAGAAGATCGGGCGCACCGCACCCTGACTTCACTGTGTTGACGAGTACCAGAGAGGCTACTGTTAGAGCAATCCCAAAGAGCACCAGCGACTGACGCAGCCGCAACGCCATCACTAATCCTCTACGAGTTCGATATGGGGGCCGTCGAAGAAGCTTTCTGAGAATATAAGATCCGAGTTCCAGTCGGAACCAAGCCTTATCTTTATTCCCATTTGCGAGGCTATGCCTTTGGCAAAGTAAGAGGCAGCTATAAACCGCTCCCTATCCCACTTAACCGGGTATGGACTGAAGTCCACGGCTAGGCTGGGGCTGTGGTTGTGCTTAGACATCTTCCCAGGAGATCCGTCCAGCTTGCTCCTGCCTTGTCGGAACAACTCGGCCTGCTCCTCTACGCTCCTGTGACCACACAGAATCGTTATGTCGATGTGCTTTATCACCTCAAGCATTAGCTTGCGAAGGTCTGTGTGACAGCCCTCTAGGCGATCCAGCGAAGCTTTGCTGAAGCGGGGCATTAGATGTCCGTTGTTCTGGCGAAGACCGCTACGACCTCAAGGCTTGTGTCGTCAGGGTCCGTCGTCCTGGCAAACACCTCGGTGTCCGTTGCCGCCATACTGAAGGCCGTTCCGAACTTAAGACCCGTTGCTAT
>CEUX01028222.1_pt1 | contig 10292 bp, 16 predicted proteins | sample 531361 | NCBI WGS metagenome assembly CEUX01 (sample SAMEA2622736, study PRJEB7988) | marine metagenome | isolation source: saline water (ENVO:00002010), including
CACAGAGGTTAACAGCCTCTTGCTCTGCCAACTGAGCTAAACGAGCATATTAAAATGAGACACCTATTAGCTACACACCTTGTTCTCGGTTTTCGCTGCCCCGTGCCTCCCTGCGGACTGGGGGGACCATTGGCTCGTCTTGAGCCGAACTGACTAAATCTGAACTGCTTTGAATCTTTCCACCCCCTACGTTCCAAAGCATTTTAATTCCTAATTCCTCACATAGTTTTACTTCTGGGGTGTTAGTGCTTTTTCTATCACCACCGTTAGCAAACATATCACACTTTCCTGAAGTGTGCAACCTTTTTATTGCTTCGCATACAGAATTATCTGAATCATCAACGCGCACAACATCAGCAACGCCTCGGATACTGCGGATAATCTCTGCCCTTTCTTCCCACGGCATAAAGACGTATCCTTTTTTGCGTTGCAGCCATTCATCACTGTTCGCGATCACTATCACATCCCCTTCTTGTGATGCCTCTAAGATCATTCTTACATGTCCAATGTGGATGGGGTCAAACCCACCGGAAACAACAATTTTTTTAACCATTTATCTTCTCGATTAAACAATCTTGAATTTGAAATATTTTTCCTGCATCTGGAGAACCAAGCGCAGTCTCGAATACATAGTAACTAGTCAGTGTTGCCACAACAGCCCCAAAAATCACTCCGATTGCGAACCCAACGTACCCCGATCCTAGTTTTTTTATCATTCATATGCCCCCCATGTTCTCTTTAAATAGTTCCAAGCGAGAGCTAAATGATAAATTTATTTTATGGCACGCCCTAGAGGATTTGAACCTCTGACCCTCGGTTTAGAAGACCGATGCTCTATCCAACTGAGCTAAGGGCGCTAAAAATCGCCCGCTTCTTCAATTTCTGGCATTTCTACTGGCTGCGTTGAGCTTGCAGCCATCGAATGCGGCACCGGAATCATTCCCACGAGCGGTTGATAAATAATCTCGGCGCTGCACTCAAGCATCCAGACATCAGCAGTGGGACCTTCGGTAGCTTCCACAAATACTGAACCATCCATGTCGCCAATATTATCCCTAATAGTGTCTCCTGCTATGCCAATGGCATCGACATATGGTGATTTAGCCACTATCGCACCCGTTCGGCAACCTGTTGCAACGGCATCTGCCAATTCATATCTCTGCAAAAGGTACCAGAAATAGTCAATTCCACCGAACACAAACGTGACAAATATTGGAAATATTAGCGCAAATTCAACTGCGTGACTACCTCGCCTCATCAGTCTTCTCATCATCCTTCTCCAAAGTCCTGTGCAGATAATTATAGACTTCTTCTAGTTTTTCCTGATAGTGTTGTTTGGTCCAGCCATCGTTGCGTGGGCTTCTCATATTAAGAGCCCACTCTTGTATCTCATGCAAAACGCTTCGTCGTCTCATGTTATCTCCTTTTGGTAGGCTCGGTAAGACTTGAACTTACGACCAATCGCATATAAGGCGACTGCTCTAACCACTGAGCTACGAGCCCGTGTCTTCTTACAATATAACCTAAGATGGGTTCGTGTCAAGCTTTTATTTAATCTCTTCGTTTCCAAGCTCTGGTATAACAACTTCGTTACTTGTGTTTGTAGCTGCTCCAGCCGCAAGATCTGGCTCTCGCCTAAGAGTTTCCGGTCCTCGAAGACCAAGGCAGAACGGGACCTGAATGCAGGGCTCTGCTCCCCCTGTCCTCTGGTATTGGACAGATAAGAGATCCACTTTGTAGGTATTCAGTGTAAAATCACTCGCTACCAATTCTTCTGTTGGGATTGATTCAGCAGTTGTAGCCATAGCAAAACCTCCGTCTGCAAAATAAATAGTGCAGCGGAGGGAATAAATAATAAAAAGATGGAGGCGGTGGGAATCGAACCCACGTCCGAAATAATTTCCAACTCAAGTCATTCACAGGCTTGTCTGATTTTTTCTAAATCAGCAAATGTTGCTTGTTAAATCCAACTACTCACAAGCATCAGTAGCGCGGGTGTTTTATTTTCAGCAGAACCATCTGCTTATCTGGAATTGGGTAATAAGGTAACCAGAAACCCCACAAACTAAGCTGCTAGAGCGAGTTCGAAATGATTATTGTTATTGGCAATTATCAATTGGTTTGATTTTTTGAGTCATCACGACTGCCTGCACTATCCTCTTCTATCACTCCGTCGAATCCAAGGCGCCCCCATGTTTAAATTAAGCCACGTTTAAAGTCGTGACAACTACATTTAAAGCTTCTGCTATTTTGCCATAAGTACCGCCCCATGCAGTCATAATAAGACCAAACATAACGCCAGTAATCATACCATATTCTATAGCCGTAGCTCCGCTCTCGTCCTTAATGAACGTCATCATAATTTTCTCCTAAGAACTCACCCCTTGAGTTCCAACTAAGTAGTATTAGAAGATTGATTAAGAGTTTATTTATTTTCTTTATTATATCTTAGATTAAGAACATAACTAAGAATTTTAAGTCTGTCAAGTAGATTCTTCAAAATAATCTTCAATATGGTATTTTTTCGATAAGTTTCTGAAGTCTTTGGGTCTTAAGCCAAGAAATCTCATAGCTTCTCCCTTGGTTTTGGTTGCTGAGCAAGCAAACTTTAGAAGGGCATCTCGCACTATGTATGGCATAGCATACCAGAGAGGAAAGCCGTATAAGCGATTACCTACTGGCTGTGACGATAATTGTAACTTTAAGCCAATCACCTCCTCAAGTGTCAGATTAGCCAGTGTTATCTCAAAGGTCTCGCTTATACGACCTTCCTGTCTCAGTTTTCGGGAAAGATTATAATTTTTAGTCGTTCCCGTATGTGTTCGCTTTCGCTTCCAAGACATTAAAGTTCCGTGTCTTCTAATTCGGCACTTTCAACATCTTCAGCAGCTTCTTCATCCGAAGCCTCTTCATATTCTGGTGTGGTGATATCAGGGACATCGTTTGCAAGCTCATCTTCGAACTTGTCAAAGTAAAGTTTTACGTTTGTGAGCAGATAGTCATAAAATATTTTCTTGTCCTCGTCGTCCGATAGTAGTTCGTAAGCATCAAGGATATTTTGTTCGACCTTTTTGAATGCGTTGAAAGCCACGTTTCTTCCAGTTTGGTCCAACTCAGATCCTTCCAGACCACTAGAAAACTCATCTTTGGGATCAATTTCTTCGTCGCCTCCGGGGTCAATGTCAATAAACCTATCGTCAGTCTCATCATCCACGCTGATATCAATATCTTCCTTCACCATAATTCCAGCTTGATCATTTGTAGATGCCACAGCAATGATATTTTGAATTCCATTAAGGATGTGTGCTCGGAAAGACCCTCGCTGCTCTTCGCTTGTTGTCAGCGACTTAAAATCGGTTTCGAGAACAGGAATAATTTTCTTCAGGAGGTCTTCCAAAACATTAATGCCTGTAGAACGATTGGGAATTTCGTCAGGTACGGCAGCTTTTTCCACAAGGATGGAGCGAATAGCTTTGCGAAGCAACTGCTCAGCCATCACCTCTTTAGACTTCTCTTCCCTTTGGCGCGTCTTTACAACTTTGATAATTTTGCGGATATTTTCACGCAAAAGCATTTCTTGAACCAGATCGTCTCTTTTCATCATACAGAACTCCCAATATCTTTCAATAAATAGTTCATAACTTCCTTAATCATCACTTCTTGCTGAATAAGAGCACCTTTCATGTCAAGTTGTGAGCGTTTCTTTTCTTCTTCGTTGTCTTTATCGACCTCTTTGTTGTTCCAAGGACCGCCCTGAGCACCAACAGCACCTTCAACGCTTCCTCCGCCCATTGAAGAAATTTCTTCGATAGGTTCTATGCCCGCAGCATCACGAATTTCATCATAGGCAATCTTATATTGATTTTTTGCCTTGACAGGAGTATCTTCAGGAGCTATATTGGAATACCAAGTTTCGAAGTCAGACTGTAAAGCAGTTTCTCTTGCTTGAGTTCCGCTCATCAGTCGAGGAGTTTCGATCAACTTGACGAGAACATCACCGTTCTCATCTTTATCAATGGGGGAATAATCGTGGTCTTCAAGATAGAGGCTCGGACTAAACGACCGAAGTGTCTTCATGTATTCACCGATTCGGTCGGCTCCTGCGAGCCACCCAGCCACCTTGTATCCTTTATCGTGTAAGTCTTCCATCAGATCCACGATGTATCCGCTCTTTGGAAATTTATCAGCTACGATCACTTCGGGGTCGCCTTCATAGATTGCTGAAACCAAATCATACTGCTCTTTTTCGCTAAGAGGGTTTTCGGTTTTATCTTTACTTGTTCCGGCTCCTTTGACGAGCATAATATATATTGCATCTGCACCAGTATCAGCAAGCGCTTTCTTGCCTTTCTTGACCATTGCATCGTGACCAAGGTGCCAAGGCTGGGCTCGACCATTCCAGATGATCACCCTCTTTCTAAAATCATCTCTGGGATCTCGACCAGTTCCAGTTTCGAAGTTTACAATGCGGTCAACACGGAATCCAAGTACAGCGTTTAGGAGATTGATGTAGTAGGCTTTGCCACTTAGTTCGCTGTTTGCAGCCTCTTTAAGCGCAGCTATCTTTTTTTCGATCTGGGCATAGAATTCCTTTGTTTTTCGCACTGAATCAGCATCAAGCTTGGAAGCGTTCTTTTTAAACTCGGCTTTATCGGATTTAAGCTGAGAGACAAAAGTTTTTATTGCCTTTTTAGCCTCGGCTTTCGTTTCATCGAAGTTTATTGTGCCCTCGACCAAATAAGGGACGAGAAACTCCAAGAACTCCACCTTGCGTTGAGCACCGCCTTTTGTCGGAATAAATTCTTCAGCCGCTGCTCGAATGGCACGGTTTAAAGCTGCTGGCTGGACCGTTTTGGTCCCAAGGATATCTTTGGCAAAGTGATTTTCAAGTGCTTTCTCAAGGTTGAGAACTTTTACGCGATCTTCCCAGAAGAAATTCTTTCGTTCATCGAACATGTCCGAGGTGCCTTTGACTTCATACACATCACCATTGACTTTCTTGATTTTCAGCACAACGCCTTCGATATATGAGTCTTCGCCACCCAAGTTGGATGATGCCTCATTCGCAAACCCATTAAGGGCATCCTGCAAGGCTTGACCTACGCGATCCAATTCGGCAACAAGTTCTCTCTTCTCGGGAGATCCCTTACGGCTCGACACCAACTCTAACCCTTTCTCAAAACTGGATTTATCCTTAAGGTAGTTTGCCAAGGTTTTGCCGATATCGACGTGAAATACACCGCCCATTTTCATGTCTTCGTTGTTCGTGTATACTCGCCACTCACTTGCCCAGCCAGTTTGCACAGACTCGTATTTAAGGAGGCTTGTTAATTCGTTATTTTGATCGGGGGTAACATTGTACCAGTTCTGTCGATCTGAATTCCAGAGCTTGCAATTAAAAAGCACAAAGGCTCCTTTGGTCCCAAGCTTGTCTTTTGCGTATGGGGTCCCAACAAAGATGATATTCCCTTCGGCATTGCCCTTATGGGTCAAGACCGGGAACAACTCTGCGTCATATCGGAATGGTCCCACTCTTTCAAAGATATCCTTAAGCGATTCCTGAAAGTTTGCGTCACCTTGAAGATACTTGAAGGATTCGAGCAAATCGGAGTTAAAACCAAATCTTTTCTCAACGTTTTTCGCATAAACGGGTCCACTGTTGCTGGACTCCATGAAAAAGGTGCCTTTTTTGTCGAGACCAAAATGACAGAACATCGAATCCATCTTCTCAACCAAATCAACGGATGAGACTTCATCAAAATCGATGTCAAAAGCAACTTTGCCTTCGTTATTGGTCTCATCCACAAGCGTCCGCAGAACATCAAAGGCTGTCTTGCGGTTAAATTTGTTTTTTCCCGAGAATCGACCGATACCTGCTCTCGCTTCCTGAAGGGGTTCCTCAACTTTAACAGGCTCCCACGTCTTCTTCATGAGCTTGCCAAGGGCTTTCATTCCAAGATCATATTCTTCTCTGGAAATACTGTTTTTAAGGTTCATTTCGGCACTTTCAACAAACTTGTCCCAAATATTGTCCCTGTCGCCCCCGCTTTTGTGCGTTCCGATGAATTCTGCTAACTGTGAAGCATGATATATGGTTGACCCAGAAGCTTCAGGGTGATTTAAAATTGTGCGTGCCAAATTATCGAGATTTTCGAAACCAATCCTTGCTTCAGACTCAACGTTAATGCTTTTTCGAGACATTTTATCGGGATCGTTTCTTTTCGGCTTTCGAAGGTCTAGAACGAGTTTCAAGCCGCGCTCGCCGAGAGAAAAGCGAGCGCCAACCGGCTTCCATCCCAGCTTTTCTTGCTTTTGAAGCATTTTAGCGAATTCTGTATCAGGATTGTCTTGCGCAGAGTCCAAAATAGCCTCAAAGGCGTCATTTTGCTCTAATTCCATTGCAGCAGCGGATGCGCGAAGCAAAATTATTGAAAAGGCGCCTTTAACATGAGACGCGAGGTCAATAAAACTGCTTTTCTGAAAGAACTCTTTTGTGGCGCGGTTATTGGCTACATCCAACAGATCCACTTGAAAGACTCGGTTTCCCGCCCTCACAGCAATATGAATCTCGTCCTTTCCCAGCTTGGTTGCATACACAGAGGAATCGATTTCCTCAATGGCGGCAGCAATCTCTTTCGCCGGAGCCTTGAAAACCACGTCAATGTCAAGGTCTCCATAATCAGTCTTCTTATTTGATGCCATATTGATGATATCGGCAGTCTCGAACTCATCTGTAGCAACGACATCAGCGCCATACTGTTTAAGGGCTGCAAGTCGTGTAGAGCCAACCTGAAAGCGAGGAGGAACAGACGTATCAAGGAGGTCTTTTTGACCGAGGAGATATAAAATTTTTCCCAAATACGTCTGATCATCAACATCGGGGAAAGTTCCGTACTTTTCCGGCAGGATCATCGATAAATCCGCATCTGTAATCTTAGAGTAAGTCATCCGTCGATCAATGTTGTCAGGATGATCAATCAGTTTTTTCTGAATCAGAGAATCTGCCGCATTCCCGCCTTCAGAAAGGAGATCTTTTACCAGACTGAAAAGAGTTTGCTGCAAATTGGTCATTTTATCTTCTCTTCTTCCAACACTCCGATATGCTCTTCAAGAAGGGTAATTTTCTCTTCCAGCTTGCGAACGTGACGCTTAATTTCACGCAAGTTTTGCCTTGCCATGTCCATACGCCTTTCGTCTGTTCGAGATCGTGGACGCACCTGAGCCAAAATCTCAGAAAGATTCTGGATATAAGATGCTACCCCTGCGACTCGTGATTCGCCAAGTAAAAACTTTCGGGTTATGGAGCCGAGATCCATCATAGCCTCAGCCCTTTTTGGATACAAATTGTTTTAATGCTTCACGAACAGCTTTACGGATTTTGGCTTCATCCAGAGAAACACCTTCGTCAGATGCCTCTTCCATTGGTCGCAAATTGGTATTTTCTCCAGTCTTACGATTTCGTGGATCTTCCCGGCTTGAGACAGTTTCGTCAACGTGCCTCTCGTCATAGTCGCGATCATGCTCTAAGGCATCAAGGTGGTGCCGAATGGCTGCGATATGGTCATCGTCATGTTCGACGTTGCGCTCATAATGTTCGCCCTCTTCTTCTCCACTATCTTCCTCAAGAGCGTCTTTCTTGATGTGACCCATATAGGTCTCATCTTCGTCGTCGCCTTCATATCCAGACATGCCAGTGTTTTTGTCAGCCTCTTCTTCAACTTTGGCAGCAGGAATATTAAATTTTTCCCGAATCAAAGTTGCCATTTCAGCGTTCTTCCATTCAAATAGTTTCATTTTTCTATCTCCTCTAGAATAGTAATTAGACTCTTGTAATTGTTTTTTATGGGTATCTTCCCAATCTCTGAAACACATGTTGCCCTCTAAATAGGCTTCTTCTTCCATAGAACGCAAATGTTTATCGTTTTGTGCGTAACCTTCCCCCATTTCTCCCATTTTATCAAACTCGCCGTCACAGTTTTGCTTGTGATGGACTAACTCGTGTGACAGCGACCTTAAGATATCTTTGGGGTGACGCTGATCAGTGTAAACAGTAACTTCCATGCTGTCTGGACTGTAGTGTGCTGTCTTCCCAAGTGGTAACTGGGCGTTATCCTTGTCGGAAACAAAGAAAAGGCTAGGAGGCTTCTTGAATCCCATTCTGTTGGTAGCATACTTTAAAAAACTCGAAAGGATGGGCTTAAACTGCTGATAATCCAGAGAATCTGATTTGTTGACGACTTTATATTTCATCTGCTTTGCTCTCCGATACTTTCTTGAGGCTCATTATTGGAATTGAAACAGTGATGTTGTCTCTGAAACGAACTACTTTGGCAAGTACCACATTTCTGCCCCCTCTCATTGCTTCTAATATCTCCACTATTACCCCAAAATCCTTGCCTTCTGTCGCTCCTAATGATTTCCAACTAACCAAATCTCCCACTTTAAACTTTTTCGCCGTATTCATCCCCAACGAACGCCAGCGATCCTCGATCATCACATCACACCTCGGGAGTTGTCATATCCAAATCGTCTTCACCAACTTGTGCATCTATAGTAGCAGAAACATAATCGAGGGCGCGTTGAACTCTAGCCATAGGAAAATCTCTTATCTTTTCTCCGTCACTTGAACTAATCGCTCCACTTTTCATTCCATCACGAATAGATTTGGTCAAGTCGTGTAAGAGACCAATAATTCTTTCAGCTTGTTCATCAAATTCCACCAGTTTATTGAGTGGGTCGTAATTTCTAACTTTTGCAACTGGTTCATTGCTTATAACGGGAGAGCCCAATGCAGTATACTCGTTAATCATTTCAATCAAAAATTCTTTAGTCAGTGTCTTCACTTTGCATCCCCTTTACGGTTTTATCGATACTATCAACCATCTCATCAATAGCTACAGTAATATTCATTTCTTCTCCGGCAAGTTCCGTGTTGATTCCACGAAGCATTTCACCCATGTCCATAATCTGATCACGCATTCCCTCTAACTCTGCCGATATTCGTTCCAACGCCTCGATATTTTGTTGCTGTATCTCTTCGGCGGCGGGAGGCTCCGGCTCGTCAATACCAAGCTCTAATTCTTCTTCAGAAATGGTAGCTCGTATCATTTCTCGAATAAATTCTTGTGAGAGTTTCATATTTTAAGTCTCCAATACAGTATAAATAGTACCTTAAAGACTTAAAAAGTATCTCAAATTAATTAAAGCCCAGATCAACCACTTCCTCTTCGGGAATCATTAAAAACTGGAAGGGCGCCCTCACTAAAACCCTGCCTTTATGGTCTGTATCTTCTGATATCTGCACAATCTCAATTCCACGAGGAGATTCTACCATTGTTCGGGTTACTGGGTCATAAAACCAATCCATTCCTGACCCACTAATCATCTGATATGGAAATGGTTCTGTATCTGCGCTGCCTGTAGTTTCCATGAGATAACTCAAAATCATATGTTGTACCCCGCACTATGTAAAATAACTAGGATTCAAAAACACTAAAACACTCTCATTATGGTAAATCAACGCCATTAATGCTGGCTATATTTGCTTTTGCAATGGCGTCAATTTTGGTGATATTGCTTATCGACACGCCATCTATTTTGGAGACCTCTGTCGCCAAAGTGTATTCGATTATGGGATCTGTGCCAGTGCCCGAGTAGTCTTCATAATACTGACCTGCGTATACAGCAACGACACCGGGGCTGCTGTTCGTATAATCATAGTCATATTCTACCACGCATATTTGAAAAGCACTGTTGTTTTTAAGATCCAATAAGGCTTGTGCGTTAAGAGTTATGTCATTGTAGCCGCTGGTGCTCCAAGTGGTCACTTCGGATGAATAATCAGTAACATTGCCACTCATGCTTGCGCCAGCAGAAAAGCCCGGAATAGCATCAAAGTCTGCGGTTGTCAAGGCAGTGCTGCCATCTGTGTTCGGGGCAGAAGCTTTGACAATTATAACATCGGCGCTGTTGTTGCTGTAGCCATAAATCTTTAGGGTTGCTGAGGCGACTGTAGCTGAAATTCCGCTGCAATCAAAATAGTAGAATGAACGTATAACGTTGCAAGCCGTGCCCACCCTTCGTACACCCGTTGCGATATTAGATCTGGTCAGCGTCGATGACGCGGCGGCGCCAGTGGTGGCATCACGGGCATCTGCCCAGAAAGTTCGACCGGATGCGGCTGATCGAACATATCCATCATTAGATGCTGCTGTGAGTGTGCCCATTACATCACCACCTTGGGCATAATATAGACGGGAGAGTTATAATAGACTCGCGGTACAGGCTCGACA
>CEUX01025953.1_pt1 | contig 10289 bp, 19 predicted proteins | sample 531361 | NCBI WGS metagenome assembly CEUX01 (sample SAMEA2622736, study PRJEB7988) | marine metagenome | isolation source: saline water (ENVO:00002010), including
CTTCCTTGTGTAGAAATTGTTTGTATTGATTTCTTAGTGAATGTGTAATAATCCCATGCACCCCATTGATTTAACCAACATAGTCTGATAGGGTCAAAGTTTTTAACGTCTGGACAATTTACATTAATCTTGTAAGGGATAGACATAGCTACGTCTGCAGAATTTAAAGCTGTGACAGTATATGAGCCTCCTTGTATTGTTCCTGCTGTTACATAACCTTTAAAAGTAACAGACCAGTTTTGTAAGTTGCCAGGAAAAGCTCCAAAGTATAATATTAACGTATCTGCCTGTGCTGCCCATGTATCATAGCCACCATTAGCCTCTGTTAGGTCAATTGTTTCATCTGCTGTAGCTCCTGTATTTAATGTGTATGCAAATTTTACTTTTGCAATTTCATCTCCTACATTATCTTGAAAAATTAAAGGATTAATAAAACCAAATGTACCGTAATCATTTACATTAGCATATTGAGTAGCAGGTGCATTAGTTAGAAAGCTCTTAGTAGTTCCTGTTAAGTTTAAAGGTGTGAAATCATAACCAAAGTTGCTTGTGCCTGACTCTATTGATAGTAAATCAGTATACTTTAAATATCCATTCCATATTCTGTATGCTTCTGAAAAAGAATCTGTTCCTGTTGCTCTTACTACTTTATTAGGGTCAACTGGATTAACACCATCATCAGCACCTAAATACTCTACAAAAAATGTTAATACCATGTACCTTATAATATTGTCATTTTTAGAAAACTTATCAATTAGATGCAAAGGGTGAGGTGTTTCATCAGTTGTAGTTGCAAGTTTATAAGCAGAGCCATTAGCAGCCATATTATCTGCTTTTACATAATTCTCTATAATACTTCTAAAATCAAAAATACCCACTCCTGCATTATTAGGTGTTACCTTAAATGTACCAATCAAATCATCAGACACAGCAGTATTAGGAATTGTTACTGAGCTTATCCTTACTTCAACTCCGAATTTAACTCTTATTTGGTTTGATACTGCATCTTCATTAGACACTACGAAAATAACCTCCTGCCCAACTGGTTGTGTATTTCTAAATGGTTTTTGTTCTATTACTGATATTGCCATATTAATTTACTGTTGTTACTGTTTCTTTATTTATAGTATTTATTAAATCTTCTTTTACTGCTTTTAGCATATCACCACCAAACTGCTTAAGTCCTAACATTAAAGGTTTTTGGAAAAAACTTAATCCTTTGATACCATCTCTTTTTATTTTACGCCCCATAATAAATGCTAATGACATGTTGCTTATAAATCTACCTGTTTTTTTGTCTCTTCCTTTTATTCCTTTTTTGCTTATCCACTTTGCTAGTATTCCTGGTGGCGGTTGTTTAGTAGTATATTTATAAGGTGTAGATATTACTTTATTTTGATAGTTTTTGAAAGTGTGTTGTTGTTGTGTACCTGAAACACCTTTATCTACATAAGTACCATAATTATTCATGTAAAAATTTACAGTAAAACCATCAGCTTCTTTAACCACTTCATAGCGTATAGATTTTTCTAAAGCTGTACCGCCTCCTTTGGCTTTTTGTAAACCACCTTTAGCTCTATTAGCAACCTGCTTACCAAAGCTGTTTAGATACCTTTCAAGACTATCTGTATTCATTACACAAGAGCTGCAAACATTTCAACCTGAACATCTGTTGTAGCAGACGGTCTAACCTGTACGCTTGTCACATCTTCTAATGTACCAAATGCAGGACTTGTATCTGTTTCTCCAATAGCTGCTTCTTCTGCTTGAAATAAAACATGAGAACCTAACGCTCTAACTGTTACCTGATAGTTAGTGTTAGTAGTTACTATTGCTAACTTCATATCCTGGTCGGTGCTTAAATTAGTTATTCTTACGTACTTAGCATTCTCCACGTCTAAAGCTCCTGCTGCTGAATGAGGTGTAGAACCAAAAACTGCTATTGTTGTTGTCTGTGAATGCGCTGCTGTTAATACCCTTTCGTAAGTATCAACTATTCCTGTTGTTGTTATTGTGTTAGATGAACCACGTACAGCGCCATTGATTGTCACCGATTCGCCTATTGTTACTGTTAAATCTGCCATTATTTATTTTTTTTTATTTGTTTTAATTTATTTATTGCCCAGTTTACACCACTAGAACCACCCCAAGCATCCCACATTAAACCACCACAACCTTCTGAATATGGTACATCTTTATGTTGTTGATGTCTTTTAAATGATGCCATTCTTGCTATTGTATCTCTACTAATAGGTTTTCTATCTGCTAATTGTGCGCTTCTTGTCCAACCCACTCTAGTTCCACAAGCAGTTCCATTTTCTTCTTTCCATTTTCTTGCACGTTTAGCATTATTAGTAGCAGCCTGTGGATAATCAGTATAACTTTCTAGCTTAATACTCATTTGGTCAAGCATCTCATATACTTCTGGGTGCTTTATATCTTTATCGTTATTTTCGGCGGTATTAGTTGTATTCTTATTTTCCATATTTTGAATTTAAACATTAGTAACCTGCACCTTCTGGTGTTACAGGTATATCACAAGTTTGAAAATCATTCATTACTTCAACACCTACCTGAAACACTTGACCACAACAAAGATTGTCAAATCTTTCAGAAAAAGGCTCTATTGTGTATTCTCCTTGTGTAAAATATAACGCATTGTTTATATCATTTACACCTGCTAAAGATTGTTGCTTTGAATGTCTAAGCATTCCAATAAAATCAGTTGCAATTGCTAGAGTCTGGTTAAACACTTGTTGTTCGTTATTTTTAAAGTCTATCATTTTAGTAAGACCTGCTGCTTGGAATGTTTGCCAGTTATTTTTTTCACTTACTAAATCCATTATAAATATTTGAAAATTATATGTAAGTTCTGACTGTCCTGTTGTAACATTTACAGGATTTATATGCAACAAAGGAAAAAGTTGCATTTTTTCTAAATTAATGTCAAATATATCACCAACAGAAACAGACTCAATTTGTTCGTGATATTCTGCAAGTCTTGCTAAAAAATTTACTACATTGTTATAAGTCTTATTGCTTACCGCCATACTTTACTTTATTTTGTGATTCTAAATCTGTTTCATAAGTTAACCAAGTTAATGCTTCTAAAAGGTTAAGTTTTGTTATTGCATCTAAATGTACTATTTGTCCCCCTGTTAATCTATAAAAAACACCAAACCATGACCATTTATCGGCAAATGATTCTGATGCTATTGCCCTTTCATTTCCTTCAGCTTCTCCATCAAAGACAACTGAGAAGTCATTACAAATACGTTCGCGAAATGATAAAAAAAAACCAACGCAGATTGTACGTTTTGTGCTGCCATTTTTTTCATCTGTTCGGCTCGTATTGTTATATTACCATCATATGCTTCAATTGTATAAACACCATTTTCTGTTTTGTCCACTATTGGTCTATACAGTACAGCCATAACGTCAGGCAAATGCTTTTCAATTCCTAACTTTATAAACTGCTCTAAATCCGCATATTCGCCTAAAGTAATAGAGTCTAAGTCTGGGTGAAATCCATACTCTTTCCCTTCTACTTCTATTATCCTTTTCAAAGAGCTATTCTCTTCTGCTTGTAACTCAGCTATCTTACTCATTATAACAACAATGTCTTTTAATCCTAATTCCATTATCAATTGTTTTGGAATATTAGATAATGTTTCTATTGTTGCTGCTGCCTCTTCACTTTTAGTTCCTTCTGTAAAATGAATCAGCTTTAACCACTTTTCTAAAGTTACGTCCTCCCAACTTTTGATAAGCCTAAATACTTTTTGCTTACCCTTCTTCTTAATTTTAACCTTCATATATTAATATAATAGAAATTTTGTTAATTTAGTTTATTGTGTATATTTGCGCAGTTATTTGTATTTCATTTTAGTGAGAAGCCCTCTGCCGATTCTATTTTTACATTGTCGTAATCAAACAGGTAGGGGGCTTTATTGTACATAATATTTTCCTGCATTTGGATTGTCTAAATGATATATAACATTATAGCGGATTCCATCAATACTATGGTTAAAAGAATCATGATAAAGTTTAGAACCTTTGTCTGCATATACATAATTGTTTAGTTCTTTAGCTATGTTAGTAGATTCTGGAGTTACAACTAATTGGTAATCTTGCATTCTAGTTATACCGCTTTCAATAGTTCCCTTTTTTACAGCTCTTATATTTACGCCTAAATGCTTTAAGTCAGCAATTAGACGCGGTTCTGCTGAATCAGCAATAATTAATTTATTACCAACTTTGTCTAATACTATCTGTGCTAGTTCTTGAGACTTTAAACCATTTTGATAAATATGCTCTTTTAAATATATCTTTTGTTTACGTTTATCTATTGCAACTTCTGTAAGACTATCAGGGTCAACACTAAAACCAAAGTCCATACCGCATGAAGTTTGCAACCCATCAGGATTAAATTCACCAAATGTCCAGTTTTCAAATACAACACCTTCTGCTTTTGATAGCCAGCCACCCATAATCTTGTGCTGATATTTTTTAAAGTTTCTTTGCTTAATGGTCTCTATACGCTCTAGGAAGCTCTGTGAGAGGTTTTCTTTATTGTCTAGGTATGTGCTATGGATATAACATACGTTGTCTTTAACGCCATTAAAACCAGCTTCAACGCCTTTGTCCTCAAAAAACCTTTTGTAAATCCAATGTTCTTTGGTTACAGGATTTAAGATAAGGACTACTCTGTTTTGTATATTCTTTTCTCTTATGCTTAAATCAATAGTGTCAAATATATCTTCGTCAATTAATTCTTCTGCTTCGTCTAGAATCCAGTTAGAAACTCCTGTTAAAGATTTAAGACTAGCAGTCTGATTACCTGCTGAAGTCTTTATACCCCTAAATAGTATGTCTGATTTGTTTTTAAGATTAAGTACTTCTGCTTTATTTACGCTAAAGATATTTTCATATCCTAATAGTTTAATCTTTTCTAAGAACTCAGGAATGATAGATAGATGTGCAGATACCATTGTGTATCTTGTAAACAACACCCGTATTCCTTCTGCCATTGTCAGTAGTGTTAAGAATACTGTAACTGCAAATGACTTTCCAGAACCACGACCTCCTGTGATTATGAAGTATCTGGCATCAGATGTAAATAGTGGATTGTATTTCTTATTCAGATTCAGTTTCTACAAAGTTTATTAGTGGCATATTTATAGTCTCTTCATTTGAAGTCACGTCTACTCTTTGTTGTGGTTTGCCATAGAAATATTCAAAGAATAATTTGACTGCCCATTGTTCTTTTTTTTCTAAACCTTTTCTAAGTGATTCTAAAGCCATAGGATTCATAGGTGTAAGGTTTTCTATTAGCTTCTGTTCTTCTGCTTTTGCCTTGCGTCCTGCTCCTGCTCGTTTGCCTCCGTGTGTGTTCATTTTGAAATATTTTGATTAATCAAGTCTATATTATATAATAGAAACCACTTGATTTCATTTGGCAGCATTAGTCTGACACCCAACTCACTCAAAGCCCATATACGTATTTGGTCTGCATATATTTCGAACTCTTTAGTGTTCATTCTTGCTGTACTATTTACTGTTTGTAGTCCTATCTGTTTATCGTTTATCTCTATGCTTTGCCACTCACTTGAAAACTTAACCTTTAAAGCGTCATGTAATTCGTCTGGGAAGTAGCCTAGCTCTGCTGCTAATGGTTGTACTATACAAGCCCAGTAATAGTTATTCTGCATATTGCTTCTGTTATTCCTTTGCTTTTTGACTTTAACTATATAGTCAGTACCTAGTTCTTTTAGATAATTAAATAGCGTTTGTTTGTCTTGAGTGTTATTGATTACAAAGTTCATAGTATAGTTTTCTGCTTTTAATATACATCATGCTTTTGGGCGCTTCTAACAGCTCTATTCCTTGTAAATTGTATATCTTATCTTTATAAGGTGTATTTATTTCTTTTATATATGTAGCTACAGAACTGCATATTGTATCTTGATAAGTATCTGTGCATATTAAAACATTAGTTGTTGAGTCATAAAAAGATGTTGTAAGTCTAGCTAAATAAACCCCCTGAACGTATGTATGCATAATAGCTTGATAACATAAAGCTAAAGGATTTTTCATACCTATAAAAGTAGTGTCTGTTCCGTCTCCAAACTCTAAATGATGACTTGTGTAATAGTTGTTTTCATCAATAGAACTACATGGAATAATAACAGTTCTATTATCTCCGTTGGTACACATGAAATTAGTTTCGCAAATTTGACCTTGCGCTTGTAAACATAATATTATAAGCAAAAATCTCATAAATCAAATGGTTCATTAATACGTCGCTCTCCTAATAGCTTCTCTTTTGCACCATCCCATAGCTTATCTCCTTTCTTACTTAAAGATGGTTCTGTTCTTCTTAGTGTTGGTATTCCTTCTTCTGGTTCGCTATCCATATATTTGCCACATTCACATTGTGCTTGTATGCAAACCCACTTACCATCTCGCAGTCCTATTGTTGCTTGATTGATTTCTTTTTCCTGCTTTCCACATTCGCACTTATATAGTGTCATGACCTTATACCTGTTTCTGCTAATCCTCCAGTTAACGTGCCACTATTCTTGTATATTCTATCAAGCTCAAAGTGCAAATGATTTATAGCTTTTCTTATATCTTGTTCCGCAGGATTCCCTTCTTTTTTACCTGCCCTTAATAAGTATGTAATAGCTGTACCAAGATTATAGCTATCAGCTTGAAAATCTTCTATAACTTTTCTAGCTTCTATTTTATAGTTCTTCCCTATGTAGTAATGCGGTATTTCTTCTTTCTTTGTCATTTTCTAAAATTTTAATTAATCCTTCTTGAGTATTAAGTGTTCTTGACCGTGATGACTTGCGATATTCTTCAGGACTGTATATTAATTTTACTTCTCGTATTAATCCTGTTTCTAAATCGTGCTTCACAATCCATCTGCTCTGATAGTGATATTTGTTTCTTTTAAGGTGTGCTAAGTAACTCATTCGCTGTATTTTTTATATAGTTTTTTTATACCTGTATAACAAGTTGATATACAAGAACCGCAATTTGTAGTGGGAGAATAAGAAGTCATAAAAATAGTATTATATGTCTCTATCATTCTCTTTTTAGCCTGAACATCTTTTGCTCTGCCTGTCTTTAAGTCTTTCCACATATCTAATATTTCATTTATTATCTCTTGCGGTAAATCATCAGGAGTTTCTATCTCTGTTGTTTTTTGCCAAAAACCCTGTGGACACTCCATTGGTGCCAACCTGCACTTCAGTTTCATAAAACACATACAAATTTTACAATTTCCTGTCGGTTTAAAATAGTAAACACAACTCTTACATATTGCTATTCTATCTTTATAAACATTATTAGGAACAAAAAATTTATTCATAATGAGCCTTTTCAACATACGACCTAAAGCCGAACATCATATAAAATGCTGAGTGTGTTTTGGGATTATACATCTTCATTTAATTTTTCTTTTAATATTTTTCTTACTTTGTCTATTGTATTAAATATACTATTTCTACTTATTCTTGTTTTTGCTGCAAGCCCATCAAGTGTGTTACCATCTCCATAATAATACAATTTGAATAATTCTCTATCGTACCAATAATCTAAAGAGTCTATCTGTTCATCTATCCAATCTAGCTTTTCCCATCTTGTATCTTGTTCTTCATTAGGTAAATTTGATATATCTTTATAATAAATAGAGCTGCCTGTATAATCATTATTGCTATTAGTTGAGCTAGTATTATAACGAAAGCTATCAATATGTGTGTAATATTTTTCATACTTATAATAGAAATTACTTCTTTTGCTTGTTAAAGCTCTACGTAATGCCACTGCTCCATAGCGTGTTATCCCTTCTATTCCATCATTATCATATATTTTTTTGATAACGTCTGGATTTGCTTGAAGTAGATATAACATCAATTCTTGTACTGCTTCATGTATTTTATTTTCATCTGTTGTAATACCAAAAGCCATAGTTCTAAATTTATCTGTTAGCTTTGCTATTTCAAGATATATATCAGTCATTAGTAGGCTCTAAGTTATCTATCTTGTCTACAACCTCTTGTAGCATCTGGTCAAGGACTACCCTATAAGCTCTTACGACTGCTGCATTCCTTTTAGTTTCTATTCCTGCAAAAAATCCATTTGTAGCTACTGATAAATTAATAGGAATTATCATTAACCAATCATAAAAATTACCATCCTCTTTAACTCCTTTTCCATAATTATTGTGATATTCTGTAATAATAGAAACAACCTCTAAAAAATTATTATACTTATTTTTTGAGCTAACATCTTTTGCAAACTCTTTACACATTGACATATATACTTCAACAGATGCCTTGTGTTCATGACTTGCAAAGATTGGTTCTATCATACGTCAAAGGTATAAAAAAAGTTATTCAATTCCTTTTTCTTTTTTTAAGTTTTTAACAGCTTTCTTGTAATAACTTATCTTTTCTTCATAATCCACTCTTGAAAACTTTTCTATTTGCTTAGACTTAATCTGTAACTCCTCAGCAGTTCCTTCTCCATATTTGCCATCTAAATTAATACCGAATTGATATTGTTTGCCCTGACCAAAAAGATTATCTGCTGCCGACTGTGGCTGTACGTTAATCTCGCACCATCTTGTAGAGAGACATCTCCTAGACATAAAATGCCCCGCATGAAGCTGCTTGTAGTGATACAACCTGCCAGAAGTGAAGCATTGTACCATTCCTTCGTCAGTAGCATCTCTAAGCCTAATAAAAAGGCTAAACCATTTGTCTAGTTCTTTTTTTAATTTGCTAATTGACTTCACTATAAATGTATTTTGCTATTGTTGTATTTCTGCCAAATCTTGTTTTTTTAGTCAAAGGAATACTATCAATATTGTAACCATCTTTTCTGTGGTTAAAAATTATAGCTGACAATCTTGTAGCCCCATATTCTTTAATGGCTTCATAGCTTGTAATGCTTCCGTAATGTTTTAAATGCCATAATACAGCATCTGATTGACTTTTAACCTCATTAGATTTAATTGTTATTTTTTTCATTCTCTTATTTTTCTAATTAACCACAGCACTATTGCTGTTAGTATTACCCATCCTATCATTTTAGTAATTTTATTGGTTCTTGATAATATTTAATATTTTTTTGTCCTAGCTTTTCTGTTTGATATGTTGCATTGTCAATAGTTTGTTTATGGGTGTATGTCCATTTGTAAAAAGTTCTAATATTTAAAAATGGTTCGTCTTTCCCAAATCTAACTCCCTGATGAAATGCATCTTCTATTTGATTAAAAGTTAAATTTTTAAATCTATTTTCTTTCATTAAATCCTCTGCAAATATTTTACTTAATGTTGCCATAGTTTGTGGGTCTGTTTTATGACCTATTTCTACTGCTGTTTTCGCTACAAGGTCAAGCACCTTTTCAGTTAACTCTTTTAAGTTTTCTTGTTTAATTGGTATCATAATTTAATACTTCTTATTAATTTTTCTTCTTCAAATTTTTCCCAAAATAAATTATCAACTAACTCATCTAACTCCCATCCATCTTCATTTTGTAAAACATCAGGCATCATGCCATTTACATACCATACAGATATAATATTTAGTATTTGCATTTCAGTTAGTCCTAAATCTTTTATGATGTTACTGTTGTATTCCAAATCTTTCATAATAATTTTTTAGCTTCTTGCCAAGCACTTATTTGAGAATCTAGCTTAGACATTGTTGATTTTTTATATTGTTTTTTATTTCCTCTTTCCCAATTTCTTACTGCTGCTTTCCAACATTTCATTTTAGATTTACCTACAAACCAATTTTTACTTTCATAAAAATCCCAAAAAGCATCAGGTTCTATATTATTATTTCTTTCTTTACAATAATTTTCTATTTCTGAAATTTTTGGCTTTTTAAAATATTTATTAGTTATTTTTATTTCTTTATTCTTATTAATAGTTGTTAAATTATTGTTGGACAAGTTATTTAAAAATTGAAGGACTTGTTCTTCATTAATTTTAAAATATTGCTTAGCAGGTATACCTTTTCGTTTAACTTTTATGAAATTATTTTCTTTTAATATTTTAAGACATTTTCTTTGCTGATAAGAATTTAATGTAGTATCTAATTCTATATTAGATTCTGTATTAAAAAACCAACCATCTACCATTCCATTAGAAATAAAATACTCTTCTTTACTAATTAAATCAGCAAGTAATACAGCAGCATTTAACCCTATATGTTTAGCCAATTGTTTATTTAAAATTAAGAATGATGTACTACCCAACAGATGTTTCATA
>CEUX01031444.1_pt1 | contig 10277 bp, 11 predicted proteins | sample 531361 | NCBI WGS metagenome assembly CEUX01 (sample SAMEA2622736, study PRJEB7988) | marine metagenome | isolation source: saline water (ENVO:00002010), including
GTGTTATCCTTCATTGCAATGAAATGCTCTAATCGTTCAATGTTTGACTTTTTTGTATGGACACTTTTTAGCATGCAGGAAACACACATTTTTCTAGTTCCTTTGTGATTCCATCTTTGTATTCTTTCTTCTATTGGTAGTTCTCTGTCTCTCATTCTTCTGGTTCTAGGCATGCATAGATAGACAAACTGACCCTTATAGTTTGAAATGAATAATGGCATGTCACAAAAATTGCATATTCCTACACTATTCTTATCAGTCAGAAATCGAACATGAGGAAAAAAGAAGGTCTTCATGTTCTGTTCTTGTATGCAAGTACATGTTCAAGACTACAAAAATACTGATTATCTGTATCGGTGTTGGTTGGTGGTCTGCATAGATAACACTCGTTTTGTCTAAACAGATAGTCAAAAGATTGACTTGCATAGTATTTTGCCAGTGTATCTACTTGTTCCCATCCTAGTTTGGAGACTAGATCATACCTATACCCACAACGTCTTAGCCAGTTGTGAGAACCTGAATGTCTCAAAACGTATGATGGTTCTGTCTGCATATACCATTGTTCGGTTCCATGTTCAAAGGAATCAATTCCACTAGGTAATTTTCCTATACGAGTGTAGAGTTGTCTTAGCATTGCATTGTATTTCTTCTTCATTTCAGGAATGTCCTTTTTTGGAATGATGGTTTTACCAATCGTTAATGATTCTAAAATGGATAATACACGTTTGTCAATTACCAGTTTGGTCCAGTTAGAGTTAGTCTTTTGCTCATGGAAGTTTTTGATTTCTGCATATCTACATTGTATTCCATCAAGTTCTAATTCCTTAATCTCATAGTTGACAGTCCACTGAAAGATTGCATCGGTTCTTGTAATCATCTCATGCTGTAATGCATACAGTGCTTGCAATTCCTTGCCATACGCATTGCAAAATGATATGCCAAATTCAAACTCCTTATCTGTTAATTGAATACTTGAATAGTTTCCTGATGTGGATGGGTTATTTCTTGAAAGTATGTGATGTTTACCACCATACTTGGATGGTATTGGTTTTCCATGTGCTTCAAGCAAACTTGCCCATGCCCTGACATAGTCAATGATGCCAGTCTTTGAACCATTGGTTCTAGTCTTCTTGCCAGTTCTTAGATACTTGACCTTATCATCTTGCATTGCATGTTTGAAATCCATCATGAATTTTGATAATGCATCAAGATGTGTAGGTTCTCCATTATCATCATAACTGAAAATTATCACATCTGGATGAGTTTGCAGAGTATTGCAAGTAATGAGAACCTTGCCAACATAACTTTCTAGGTTCTTTATTCCCTGACCCTCATTAGATTGACTTTTCTTTTCTATCCATTTCTGTATAACATCTAATTTCTTAAAATCATCCTTTGACATGTTTTGAAATATGGTTGGATCTATCTTTGGTCTGTAAACTTTGAGAGTGCCATTTGCATCTCTTTCTAACTTTCCTTCAGTGACCAGTTCGTTTTGAATCTTGTAAATTGTTTGAGGAGTTCTCTTTGTAAACTTGGCAATGTCCATTCTTCGATGCCCTTGCTTTGTCAATAACCAAACATGTTCTTTGAGACTCTCCTTATGTTTAGGATTGTGTAGTTTTTTCTTTCTTAACCAAATCTGTTGCATAAAATTAGACGTCTAGACAATGCATAAACCTTACACGAATATGCTTAGTCTTTCTTCTTTGATAGTTCTTTTTTCAATTCATCAATCTGGTCTTGCATGTCTTGCCTTTGCTTTTGAATTTCTTCTAGAACTTTTGCAAGCATTGTGTCATGGTCTTCTCGTTTCTTCTTCTCTTTTGTGACTGTCTTCTTGTCTTCTTCCCTTCCTTCTTCTACTCCCTGCTTTTCATTTTGTAAATTGGTAAAATCAGACTTTAGTGCATCAATCTGGTCTTGCATGCTTTTCTTTTCTTCTTGCTTTTGCTCGTCTAGTTGTATGGCATATTCCAAGTCTAATGGCTTTGAACATTTAGAGCATGTCTTTGAATCAGAAGGATTGAACATATCACAAAACTGACATTTTACTGGAGTCTCTGGTTTTTTCTCCTCTTTTGGAGTAATTCCATGATGTTCAAAGATTGCATTTTCTACATCCTCGTTTATTATATGAGAATACCTTGCTGTCATTCTTGAGTTTGGTGTCCATCCATGTCTCTTTCTTAGTTGTGCTTCTCCCATGAATAATGCAGTACGTGTTGCTTCTGAATGTCTAAACAAGTGTAGATAAATGCGTTTTTGCAAATTAGCTTTTTTTGCACGTCTATCAATCATGACCTTTGCAGAGTGATATGTCATTGGTTTTCCATAGTGTTTCTTTTCTGTAATAATCCATAATGGAGAATCTTGATTATCCTTGAATGGATGATTTTGGACCCACGATAATAGGCTAGGCACTGACTCGATTAATCTAATTGGTCTTGCTCCAGTCTTGCCAACCACGTTAATGATTGCTCCATTATCATCAAACTTTACATCTCTTAATCTTAATGTGAGAATTTCCGTTGCTCTAGTTCCTGCATCATAATGAGTGTGAATGAATGCCTTGTCTCTCAAGTTAGACTCACATGCCTTTAGTAATTGCTTGAGGTCTTCTTCTGTTATCAAATCCTCACGTACAATCTTGTCTTTGACCTTGCCTAGATGCACGTCTTGAATCTCGTAAGGTTCTGGTTGGTTAACCTTTTTTCTTCTATCTCCAGTCTTGAACCATCTGAAAAACAACTTGAGAACCTTCTTCATGTCATAACTTGAGTGAGTTTCCTGACCCTTGTGATCTCCATAGGTCTCCATTATCCAAACTGTCATGTCGTCAATGTCGTTTTTTAAAACATCCTTCCATTCCTTGTTATCTGATAGTCGTTTTGTCATTATCATTACGCTTCCAAAATGCTTGTATCGCAATGCCTTTGACAGTGGAATACGAATCATTGACTTGTCATATTCCATTAATGTCTCATAATTTCTCTTTGATAGTTCTCGTTCTGCCTTGTCATGATAACGTGCAATTTTTTTATCATAATCATGAATGTCCCATTCTTTCTCAATTTTTCTTTGATTACTCATGACACACACCTAAGGCAAAAAAGGGATTTAAACACATAGTTTAACGTCGGGAGAGGGGCTTAAACAATGTGTTCAAATCCCTTACACAAATGAGTTAAATTTTGACGATCTTAGTAAAATGACATGAGAAAATGCGAGCATTCAAAGCTAACTCATCGGTGTTTCTATAATGACGGGCATGGCGGTCTTTCTGAATATCTTCTCTGTGAGAAATGCCAAAAAAAAGAGTTTTTTTCAAATCCTGTGAGAAAAGAACCATTGGGGGAGACACCTCAATGAGTTTTTCTCATGTACTATGTAGATAGTTTAGTTTTAACGAATTTCATACAAGAGTTAACGATTCATGGTGTCATATGCGTCATATGGACGAATCTGTCGGCAAGTTGCTAGGCACGAAAAATAAAACATGCCATACGAGAGTGCCGTCATATGCGTCATATGCGTCATATGCGTCTATATGACAGATATGACAGATATGACGTGTTTCTAGACCTCTAACATTTACAGATTACCAGTTAGAAATATTTCCTGCATCGTTCCTTGATGCAAGTTTCAATGGTTTATGACTAGTAATCTCAACGTATGCCTTTGCACGTTTTAGTGCATTTACAACTTCTCTAAATCTTCTATTATTAGTCAGAGTGCATTCATGTTCAGTGGTTAATTGTAGATCTGCTCTTGTCTGTCTCTGAACCTCAGGTTCTCCATGTATCAGCATTAGACGAGACAGTTCAGGTGTGGTAATTCCTTCAAGGCTTTGATTTTCCAATACTTCGATTGCAATCTTAAAGCATCTTTCAACATAAGTGTCAGAACTGCTAATTGAAATTCCATGTTGTTCAAACATCTTCTTTACTAATTGGATAGCCTTGAATGCATCTTCTTCTATGGTAGTGGTCCTCTGGTATAGTCTTGCGATTGCAAGTGTTGTTCTCATTATCGTTTCTAACTGTCTTGCGGAAATTCCATTCTCTTTTGCTTTATCATCTTGTCTTAGTTCTAACCATGCATTTTTAATTATACTTGTCACTTCAGGAGTAAGTTTTGGATTAATCTGTCTAACATACTTGATGTATTTTGCCAAGATGTGTGGAGATAATGGACTGACCTCACTTTCAAAACTAGTTCCATCAAGTATTGCATCAGCAATTCTTTCATCATGTTTTTTTGAATAACTGTCTTTGAATAACCAAATGAAATCAAATCTTTGTAAGAATGCTGTATCTAATCCAGTGTTATCTTTTACACTGTTAGCAAACTGCCATTCTCCAGATTGTGCATTACCGTTTGCCATGATGGATGCATCTGCTTGAGTCTCTGCTTGAAATCCAGTTTTAGAAATTGATGCTTTGCCATTTTCCATTGTAGTGTATAGACCATCAAGAGTTTCTTGTGGAGTTCTAGGCATTTCCTCAATTATGACCATTCCACCGTCTCGACAATTTACCATTGCTCCAGACCTTAGGATCTTTCTGCCATCATGACCATCTTCCAGTCCTAACAACAGACCCTTTTCAGTTGCTCCTTTTGACATTACAAGTTGAGTTTGTGGTATGTTTTCAGCTTGCCATTCTCCAAACTTTGACTTTGCAGTTCCACCATCACCAAAACAAGCAATATGCATGTGACCTCTTGTGGTTTTACCACCATCTTGAACAATCTTTGGAGAACCAATTCTAACTAACAATAGGGATTCTTTAACATCGGTATTTCCAATAATATCTGGAGATACAGAATTAATCATTTTTTCATAAAAATCTGGTTCTTCAGGTAATCTCTTGAAATAATCCTCATCGTCTGGAGATATGTGCAAGTCGACATGGTCAGTTTTTACAAGATTGACACATTTCAGATAATTCCTATACACGTTTGTGGTCTTGCCGTTTTTGGTCATTTGTTGAGTTTGAAGTATTCCTGTGACAGTACACTTGTCTCCAGTCTCTAAAATGTTAATCATGTCTCCAGTAACATCAATCATCAACTCCTCATTATTGCCAGTTACATCATTATCTGATTTTATGTAATAGGTTCTATGCTGTTCAAAGTTTGAACGGTCAGGATCAATTTCTAAATTTCTTAATCTGCATTGAGAGTTAGAACATGTCAATGGTTTTGATTGAAGAAGTTCATCAATAGACTCTACAAGAGTGTCATGACCATCTGGACAAGTAAACACTCCTTTCTTTACCATGTTAAAAGTTGAGGTTCTTGATACAATACTTCCATTCAATGTGATAATCTTGCCAAGTAATTTCTTTCCAGTTGCATCATTGATTGTAATTTCTTTGTCATGTTTTACATTGTCAATTCTTACTGCATATTCTTTGTTCTTGTTATGTCCATGTTCTAGATAAATTTCGTTTACTGCATTTTTTGCAGAAGTTAGAAATCTTTTTGGTTGTTTCATTAATGTTTGAAATAAATCATTACCATCTTCAACATTTCCAGTGATAAAGTCTTGAGTGTGTAACAAGATTGAATCAAGATTAGACGATGAATCAATTTCATCAACATACTTGAAAGAACCACTTGCATCTTTGTATCTCATTAGAAAGTCTTTGATTCTTCCAGTCAATGCACTTTGAGTTTCTAGTTCTGCCATCTTAACAATCACTCCTTGTTCTTTGATCTAGTATTGCATTGATCAATGTGTATCGATTATCATATTCAGGTCTGTCACTAATTCCCAATTCTATTGCAGTAAGTTCTAACTCTCGTCTTGGATGTGTCATTAGATGCTTGAATGCAAATCTTCTTTCATTGGTCCAAATGTGTGACTTTGGACAGTTCCTTACCTTGCATGGATAACAAATCATTTTCTAGACCTCACTTTAATTAATTTCTGGTTCTTGACATGTTGCATCTTTCTTCCAAACTTTTCAAAGTGTGTTTCACAAAAATGCCATTTGTGTGTCTTGTCAAATCCAATATCTGTTTCAACTAGTGCAATGGCATCCTTTCCACAAAGACATTTACTCATTTTTTATCACTCCCTTGTAAAATGCAATTTGTCTATTGAGACGTCTTCGTTCATCGTTTGATATTTCATACTTGTGCTTATGGCAGATGTGACGTTTCAAACTGGTGGGGTTGTCAAATGATGGAGACATTATGCCCTTTTTGCATAAAGAACAGTGGAATAGTCGTCTAAGGTTTATGCATTGTTGCGTGCATGAAAATATAGCACGATTCACTTCTTGCTACCTCGACTGGTTCGCTTTTTTGAACTGGTTCCCCCCTTCTTATTCAGATAATTCTGAATTAATTCTTCGATAAGCCTAGATCTAGGTACAAATCCTCTATTTTCATCCATTTGATGAATAATTTCCTTATTCAATGTGATTGAGATTGAATCTCGTTGAATCATACAATAGAAACAACGTAAATGCTATATATCATATCAATATCAATACGGGTATAGAATGATACGGGTTAAGCCATTAAGCATTTCACAAGAAAAGACAGTTTTGAAATTATTTGAATCTGATGCCATTTCTAGTAAAGGCAATCTATTAGATGTAGGAAAGACTCCAAGTTGGCTTTCAATCAAAAAAGGAATTAACAAAAACAAGTTGATACAAGACCTTCCCATATTATCAGACTATTCATTGGTAGAATCAAAATCAAAACCTCAAGATAATGCACAAAATTGGAATTACTACGGATTAACAGAAATTGGACAGTGGTATGCAATAAAAAAACAATTAGAAGATCTTGAAATAAAATTATCAAACAACGTCATTAACTCCAAAGAATATACTGAAGAAATGAAACGACTATTGATTACATTCAAAGATACAATGCCAGTTCTAATTACAAATCATGATGAATTAGAGAAATTTGGCACAATGTATTATTTCAGTTTGGCACAAATCATTCTTTCATTTGAATTTTTTATTAGAAATGAAAAATACATTCCTTTTGAATTGTTTGTTTTGACATTATCATTGCCTTCAGACGATGGCTTTGGAAGTAGCAAATTAGAATCATGGTATCCAATTCTTAGCAGAGTGAATGAGATTGATGATATTGCAGTAAAACAAAACTTAGAGAATTTAGGAATAGTAAACTTAGCTCCATTAAAGAAGAAAATGTCAGAACTAGACGATAGGGTTGGAGAAAAGATCAAAGAAGTGATTGAAGAAGATATACGAAAATATCTAACATTTGGTTTCTTTTATTTTCTAACAAGAAATGTTTCAATTACAAAAGACACGCTTGTGACTTTTCATAACAAAACCAAGAACATCAAGAAAGCAAGACCTGAATTTGATGTAATCAAACAAGAAACTCTTGATCTTGGAAGGGAATTACTTCGTGCATTTGATCGACATAGTACAGGATTAGATATTGAAGATATTATAGAAGAATTAGAACAGGTTCAAAAGGATATTGAAAAAATCATCAACAAGAAAGGACTTTCAGACACATTGAAAAAAACTCAACGTGAAATAAATGAAAAAAAGAATTCCAGTTTGTTTTCAAAAAAAGTTATGGAAGAATACACCAAGAAGAAAAGATAATCCATGATGAATCAAAAAAAATTCCTAGTGGAATTAAGGAAATAGTGAATTAAATCCAATCTGTGCCTTTGCCTCTCCTTCTGTTGCATTGGTCTTGTCCATGATTGCCTTTGTCATCTTCTCATACTGCTTTTTGTAGTGCTTTGGATGATGACCATATTTCTTGGATTTCGTGGCTATATCCAGTAGTTTTTCCATGTCAACATCATATTCTGATAACAATCGCATCATATACTGAAATGCCCTTCTCTTAGGGTCAGGAAGTGCATCTTTCACGCCATGAACGAAATATGCATACCATTGCAGACAGTCCTTAGCCTTGTTCTTGTATGCAAACTCCATCTGTCTCCATAGTTCGTTTGAATCAATCTTTTGTTTTTTCTGCTTATGAAATGCACAATGATTACAAAACTCATTTACAAATAGAGTTGGATGAATGTCAACACCTAGTTCATTTACCAGACTAATTCTGAACGGTTCGTTGGTTTTATAATACAATGCTGAATCTCTAAACTCTGTATTGATCAAAAACTTACCTTCTCTTTGAGAATACGCCCACTGTCTTTGAAATGTTTTCAACTTCCATGAACTGTTCTTTCCCCAAATGTCAACCCAATTATCTAACTCACTTGTTGACAATGATAATAGAACTGTAAAATCAGAATCACTTCTAATGTATTTCTGCATAGAACGAGAATAATGAGTAATGAAGATTACAAAAATTTGTGACTTTACTTGATGTCGTATTGTTGTCATTGACTTGAATATCTTCCTTCTTTCTTTTACTGGTAATTCTTCCAGTTCATAACTTACATCATCCATTATTAGGACCGTTGGGACTCCTTGCTGTATGTTTGCAATTATCTTATCTAAGTTATGAATATCAGAACGATGATGCCATTGTATTTGGAATGGTTGCTGTTTTGGATTGTTTGATCTTTTACATACCATGTTATGCAAAAAGTTTTGAACAAAGCTAGTTTTTCCAGTTCCACTCTTACCACATACCAACATACTTTGGTATTGATTTACTTTAAGACCATGCAGTACACGTTCAGCTAATGTGTTGATTGTATGCTTTTGTAAAATTGGATATTCCTTTTCATTCCATTTTATTTTTGTAGTATGATGTGCTTCTTCTTCATTTCTATCTCCTGCAAGTTGTAATTCTTCAACTGTTGGCATCTAACTGTTCAACTCCCTAAGCATCTGGTCTCTATGAACTGCTATTGCAGATTCAATTAGAGGCATCCATTTCATACAATATTCTATTGAAATACTGTTGACCTTATTGGAATGTAGAAATTCATTTTGATCAAATTCAAGTTTCACAAAATCTGAAATTCTAGCCTTTGGTGGAATGGCATTATGCATCATTTCAATGAAATGAACGGCTAATTGCCAATTTCCTCTACTTACTGCCTGCAAATATGACATGCGTATAGAGTTAATCTGAATGTCTAAATCCTCAATTATTTTTCCCATTATTTTCTCTCCTAGATAATAGATAGTTGAGGTCAGTACATGCTTGTTCTACTAATGGCATGTATTTTACGCATAATCGCATAGCCAAATCAGCATCACCACACAACGGATTAGCCTTTGGAATGAGTATTCTGTATGGTTTTGGAAGTAATTGGTTTTGTTTTACCATGTAATGATATGCAAAATCCCATCTTCTCTTATCCATAGAATCACAATATCCTTGCCTTGTCTCCTTGATTGCATCCCAGCTGGTCATTCGTTCAATGCCCTCAACATTTGTTCTCGATGAACTGCGATTGCAGATTCTAACAATGGCATCCATTTCCTGCAATACCACATCGCACTGGTCTCTTGATGAAAAACATCTTCAAACGTTTTTCCAAGTTCGTAAATTGGCATATCACTAATCCTTGCTTTTGATGGCATTGTATTGTGTAACATCTCAAGATAATGAGTTGCAAGCATCCATTTTCCATTTGATGTGGCATTCAAGTATGCATTTCTAATTGGCATAATCTGTCCATCTAGATCTTCTATTACTTTACCCATAGATAGTATGTAGGCTACAATGGATAAACCTTACACGACTATACTACTATAATTATTAATTAAATTATGATTACTTTACTTACTAGTACAAAAGAGATGAAAAAAGAAGAAATCTTTTTTTCTTAATCTTCTAAATGATTCAAATAACTTTGATAGTTTTGTTATTCAAAGAATTACTTTGCATTATTTCCTAAACTTTAGTTGTTTACCCTAGATGTTTGATCAAAATAATGATACATAATATAGAGAAATTTTTCATTGCAGAAATTTTACACGCATACTTTACGCAAATGAAAACAAACACGCATGAATCTATGTATTAGAACTATGGTAATAGTACAATGTACGCATGACTGAAGTGTATAAAAATTTGTAAAATTTTTGGGCGTTATAGTAAGATTACTTAACATTATTAGATTGATCATTGCACTAGATGCATGGTTAAAAGAACTACAAAGAGGTCTGATTACTGTCGTGCATGTGATGGTTCATGTGAATATCCATTGCTTCATGGTTCATGGATTAATGAATGATTACCAATTAGGCACGAAAGAATACCTTGGTATATACTTCGTCAAAGAATTATCTTGCTAATTCACCATGCCAGTATTATCTATTACATGGTGA
>CEUX01064170.1_pt1 | contig 10266 bp, 19 predicted proteins | sample 531361 | NCBI WGS metagenome assembly CEUX01 (sample SAMEA2622736, study PRJEB7988) | marine metagenome | isolation source: saline water (ENVO:00002010), including
CTGACAACAAAGGAAAGGTTGAACGGTATTAGCGGAGTGAATGTCTATCAGTCGAACTTCGATTGGTATCTAAACGGCGAGCTATGGGAGAACGATAGCGAGTGGACGGAGGTAAAGTGATGGTAGACCCGCATATGCAGCTATGCATTAGTGAGCACATAATAGACGACCCGCTACCGTGTCAGTTTTGCAGCAAAGAATCGGATGCGTTCGCGAGCGACGGGGGTGGTTGGGTGTGCGAGCCATGTGTCGTAAAAAATAGCGAGTGGACGGAGGTGAAGTGATGAGAAAGTGTAACTGCGGTTCCGGTGAAGTAAGCTGGTGGAAGTACGATGCTCAAGGCATACCGCTAACGAGAGTATGTGGTGAGTGCGAGGATGAAAAGCTTTCTCAGTTTAGACCGGAGATACTGAGAGGTTACGACCAGTCTGATGTTGATGAGCCAATAGAACCAGAGGCTTGCTGACAACGGGCTGGTAAAAGCCAATGCATGGCAAGCTGTCAGGTATTCTTACTTGACATTTATTAATTTTTGTGATATATTTTGGAGGATTCAATGACTAGTAAATGGTCGAAGACACTTGTGCGCGTAAGACACATGCTGTCAAGCGAAGAAGGTAAGACTCTTACGCAACAAAGAATGGCTGAGTCAATGGGCTACAGTGCTGGAACTGTTTCCAAGTGGGAACGGGGAGAGAGGGAGCCTGATGTAGCAGTCAAAGTTCTGCTGACACTACTGATGGAAGATCCATCATTCATAGTAGTAATCAGAAGGATAGTTCAGGAATTGAATAGTAACAAGGAGTAGTTATGTCACGCCAATTAGAACAGACAACACGATTAGCAATAGCAAGAGAAGGTGTTGGCTTATCAAGAGAGCAAGTTTGTGCGCGAGCGCAAGATGCTGGATTTTCGTTGTCCTGTTCTACCCTAGTCCATTTCGAGCGAGGCGTGCGCCAACCTCGTGTGGACTTAGGGGTTTGGCTGGCAGACCTATACGGAAAAGAAGTCAAGGAGCTATTTGATGACTAACATTTATACAACGTCAAGCATAGGTGCGTTTCAAGCGTGCGCTAAACTGTATGACCTAAGAGTAAACAAAGGTTACGAGGCAATAGATAGGCCGTCATACCTTGTGCTTGGGACGCTATTTCATAAAGCAAAAGAGGCTTGGATAGAAAGCGGATTTCAACTGCACAAAGCAAAGCAGGTAATAAAAGAGGCCAACCTAAAGAATGAGGACATAAGGTGCAAGGCGTATGCAATGATAGCTGCATACACCAGAGTGCATAAGTATGAAAAAGAGACAACGAAATACCATGCAATTGAGCATGAGTTTATCTGCAATGCCGGAAACAACAGAAAGTTTGCGGGCATATGTGATGCGATTGTCTACAGGGATTCTAATTGGTGGATACTGGAAACAAAAACAGCAGCCACTGTAGACGAGTCCTATTTCAACAGAATGAAAAGGCAGAGGCAGGCTCTCATGTATGTCTATGCGCTTAAATACTTATCAGGCGACGTGACTATAACGGGTGATGTCAAGTACAAGCACATCGCAGGAGTGCTATACGATTTTATACAGAAGCCGTCTTTGCGGAGAAGAAAGGCAACGCCACCTGAAAAGCGAAGATACACTAAAGATGGAGAACTTTACAAAGGACAGAGGGAGGTGGATGAAAGCGACGTTGATTACATAAATAGAATGCACGATTGGTATGTTGAGAACGAGAAGGAAGTGATCACAAGAATGGAAGTGGTGTTCACGGACAATCAAATATACAAGTTTGCATTCGATATAAACACCGCAGTAGGAGTGATGGAGTTTTGTGAGGGAGAAGGCATATGGCCACCGTCGTATGCTGCCTGCCATTCTCATAACAGTCCATGCGAATTTGTTGACTACTGTTGGTCAGCAGATAGTCCAATGGTGTTAGATAGTTTTTATAGGAAAAGAGAAAAGAGGTTTGCTGAATTTGAAAACGACATCGGCGCGATTCAAATACAAGCAAAGAAATAGGAGAAGAAGATAGCAATGCTACTACCAAATGAGAAGACTCGACCAAGCGCGAGCATGGAGAACCAAGTAATACTTTTATATGGCCAATCAAAAATAGGTAAGTCTACGCTGGCAAGCCAATTCCCTGGGGCTATATTCGCATCAACCGAACCCGGCTTAAAGTACCTGGAAGCGTACCAAGTAGAGGTAAACAACTGGGATACATTTATAAAGATGTGCTCTGAACTTGAGAAAGAAGAGCATGACTTTAAAACTGTAGTGATAGACACAATAGACCTGCTCTACAGTTTCTTAACAAAGAAGATAAGTAGAAGTGCTGGAGTTGATGACATCTCAGACATGAAGAGCTTTAGCAAGGGATACAGAATGGCAAACGAGGGGCTGCATAACACGCTAGCTAAGCTAACAAACATGACAACAAAGAGGGGTCATAAAATGGGTCTGATTATGATCTCCCATATAACCCAGAGGGAGGACGAGGGGAGAGTATTATGGGCACCAACACTATCGCCCTCCCCAACTAAAAGAATGCAAGGCATGGCAGATATTATATGCTGCGCTGATGTTTATAGAGGAGAAGGAGGTAAGGTAGAAAGAATACTAAGGCTAAGTTCTCATCCAAAGTTCTTTGGTCTTGGCGGCAGAGTTCCGAACCTGCCAGAAGTAACAAAACTAAACTACAAAGATTTTGAAGAAACAGTAATGAAGTCAATAAAGGAATTGAATAATGTTTGAAAGCAAAAAAGAAATTAACTGGGACCAAATAAATGAGATGTGGGCAACGGCTGACAAGAGCAAGCCAGAAAAGAAGGAGTCTAGCTTTGACTACAAGGTACCGGATGGCAAATACGTTGCCGATGTAATCAGCGTACAAATAACAACAGGAAAAGAGTCTGGAGCACCTTACCTTTTGTGGGTCATGGACATACAAGAAGGCCCGCAGGCTGGCAAGCGAGTGTTCAAGCGTAGCATGTTGATGTCACAAAAGAACATGGAGTACTTAGCGAAAGACCTGCACAAGTGCAATGTCAATATGCCAGATAGCTTTGATTGGCGTAACTTTGACACGGCTAAACTAGAGGACTTATCGCTGGCAATAACTGTGAAAGCCAGAGGTGAGTTTACGGACGTGTATATCAACCGATCGGTAGACATGGAAAAGGCAACAACGCGAGTAACTAATGCATACGAAGATGATGATATACCATTCTAAATACCCACTACCACCGGAACATCCAGAGCCGCCACCAACAGGAGGTTTATATGAGTCAGCGTGAAAAAGGCCATCGCTTTGAGAGAAAGGTGGCAGCAGACGCAACGATAGCTCTGGGCCAAAAGGTTCAAAGAACTATCCAGTTCAGAGGCGGTCAGTCTGAAGGTTCTGATGTGGTAGTGGAGCCATTCGCAATCGAGTGCAAGCACTATAAAAAGCTAGGCGGTCTAATAAACAGAGCGTACGAGCAAGCCAAGCGAGATGCGAAGGAGGGGTATATACCTATCTGCATATGCAAAGGTGACAGGCAGGAGCCTCTAGTCACCATGGGATACAAAGATTTCTGGGAACTAATAAAAGAATGGAGAGAAAGAAGTGAGTAGTTTAAGTGAAATGGAATGGCAGGATATGACAAACGGCAAAGAGGGAGTGACCATGCTTCAGTTCGCTGATAGGTTTAGCAGGGTACTGTTCCTTACGGCCATGCAATACGAAAAGGATGACGAGGATGACGAGGAAGTGGATGGGTCTGGCGACATATGCGAAACGCTGACGGCCATAGCTATGGCAGTCGGGCAAACAGTTGAAACGTTTGGCCCATTTGAAAAGGATGGATAGTGGCTCAAGTCAGACAGACTATGCACTCATGCGACGTATGCGGCAGAGTTGCTTATACTAAAGAAAACCTAACTGCTGATGGCTGGCGAAAGCTAAAGATATGGAATCAAGGATTGGAGGATGAGCCAACTGAATGGCAAGATGCCTGCGACGGATGTTCCTCTGTGCTTCGTGATGCCATCGTAGTTAGGCGGCGTGCAGAAAAAGGAAAGCACGTAGAGCCTAAAAGAAAAGCATACCCACCTACCCCAGACCAGGCTAACGCAATAGCGAGCGCCCAATTATTTCGGTCGTCAACAAATAATACTTGACATTCCTGTAGATTCATGATACGATTTTCGACATGGATATACGACAAGTTCTAATTGCCGCTGGCTACCCAGCGATTGACAGGATAACTGGCAGTGAGCCTATAAGAAATCTGCCCTGCCCAGTTATCGATCATAAAAACCAAGGCAGACACCATGGCCCAGCCATGATTTACCCGCCAACGAGCGATGACAGGGGCACGCTAACGTGCAGAAACTGTAATCAGAATTGGGGAGCGCGTAAATTAGCTGAAGAGCTAGGGGTAACGCAAGAGGTGTTAGCTGGCAGGGAGAGGTACATACCCCCAAGGCAGCAAGCCAGACCTGAACAAGATAAGAAACCTGTTGAGCCAATAAGTATAAGCGAGACATGGATAAAGGCTCAGGCAACTACACCCCACAGTAGAAATGCATTTAATTATTTCAAGCGTAGATGGCGCAATGATGACTGCGCTGAAGAGGCGCTACAGTTTGTTGGCTGGACCAGCGGCCATAAGACAGATTACTGGAAAAGATACCCAGACCACTTGCTGCTTGTTCCTTTGCGAGACAGGGACGGGACAGTGGTTAGCGGTGTTCGCAGGTTTACCGGGCACGGTAGCTCCAGTATCAAGTCGCTTCGTATATCCAACGAGGCAGTTGGTCTAGCCAGTGGAACCCCAGTGTGGTTTGGCGACCCACCACCAGCAGCAGCCAAATACGCTGCGGGTTCCACCCTTTACATTGCAGAGGGAGAAGTGGATACGCTCCTGCTGATGTCACTTAGGGAGAATAACAAGATAGAGGGAGGCATACTAGGTGCAGCAGGGGGTTCAGCAGCAACACCTAAATGGTGGGATGAGACTGCAAAGCTGATAACAGACCCACCGACATCAGTGGTAATAGTGATGGACGCTGACAATGCAGGTGACAAGTACTGGCAGAAGTCAGCAACTGCATTCCCTAATGCACAAAGAGTCTTCCTTCCAGACGGGCATGACCTAACGGATACGATGAGCAAGTTTGGAATAGAAGAAGTTCTATCACTGCTCGCGGCATCAAGGAGTGCTCACTTCAGATTCTACCAACTGGATAACGGTCAGTTTGCATACCTATCTGGTGACGTATGGTACACGGGAAGCGGTCGAAATTCACTGACGGCGAGACTGAGGTCTGCCGGATATGATGCAGAGGAAGCTAAGGCAATGGCATCGAGCCTGCCACCGGCCAGAGACATAGCGTTTGACCCATCATCTACCGAGCCAGTGGTCGTAAGAAAGAACAACATATGGCTGAACCAGTTTAGAGGGCTTCCGCTGAAGCCGGAGCCGGGAGATAGCACGCTGTATACTGACTTGCTGCATTGGCTCTGTGACGAGGATGACTCTTCGTTTGAGTATTGCATGGACTGGATAGCTAAACCATTGCAGTCCCTTTATACAGGTAAAGGTGCTCACAGAAACAAGTCGGCCCTTATATTTTATGGTGAGCAGGGGTCTGGTAAGGGAATGTTTTGGGGGCCTGATGGAATGATGAGAGCCATATATGGTAGCAGGCAGACTGAGATACTGCAAACACAGATGGATGACTCGTTTGATCACAAGTCAATGACAACAGTTCTAATGCTTGTAGCTAATGAGGTTGCGTGTTCTGGATACAGGGATTCAAAGACACTGAATAAGCTGAAGGCTTGGATTACAGAGCCTAGCATACAGGTAAGAAGAATGAGGAGGACTGCTGAAGAGATGCCAATCTGGTTCAACATGGTATTCATGAGTAACGATGACACCCCGATTAGACTGGAGCCGGGAGACAGGAGGTACTCAGTGTTTAGCCAGAACAAGAAGCTAGACCCGACTGTGATCAATCACCTTGTGAGAGAAAGGGATATGGGTTGGCCAGGGGCAGCGTGCTTTCTCGATAAGCTTCTGAAAAGAAAGGTGAATGCAGACCTGGCAGTTCCGGTAGAGAACACAGCCAGAATGGTGTTGATGGATGCAAGCAAGCCATCTCAAATTGCATTCGCTGAACTAATAGCAGAGTTTGGATTGAATGCAGTAATGAGAGACTGGGTTGAAGCCATGGGAGAAAAGAGAGCAGGACCGTTCACAGACGCAAGCACAGGGTTTATATCTGGAGAACATCTAATGGAGGTGTACAGGTTCTGGTGCAGGCAGACCGGTATAAACTACCCAGTGAGAATGACCACCCTTTATAGAGCTATAGAGCTAGTCATACCGGACATGAAAAAATCCCAAGGGAGACTGGGGAACCGTAGGGTTAGAGGCGTGATGAATCTACCCATGGGTCCGGGAGGAGAAAGAGTTAAGACGGTTAAGCCTTTGACCCCTTTTTACGACCAAGTAAAATAACAGCTATGTTTGCTGCCGCCTTCTTTCGTGGGTTCTCTTTCTTTCCTTTTTTCTTCTTGGCTTTATCCGCAGCCGCATAACCAGCCTTAGTGTACGGATAACTCTTGCCATCTACCTTTGGCATGTGTCACTCCTTCTTTAAATTCATAATGCTTTCACGCTCCCGCGCAAGCAATTCTCTCTGTGCTATTCTAGCCTCTTCCCTTAAAAGGGATTTCTCCTTTGTGCAGTCCTCTCTTATTTCAGTAATGACTTGATCATACCTGGCTCTCATCTTTTCAACCCGGTCGTCAAAATCTTCTGTTATTTCCCTGAGCTGAGTCTGGAAATCCGAAACAAGTTTGGCGTTCTGATCTTGCTGCTTGTTAAATTGTATAACTAAGAAGCAAGCAAAGGAGGCAAGGCCCCCTAAATCAATTATCTGACTTATTATGTCGGGACTCATCGGCTTCCCGTTTATCCAATATAGTTACTTCATCGGCCTCAAGCTGTACTAGTTGAAGGTTTTCAATAACCTCGATCCATGCGTGATACAAGCCCTTTTCAAGCAAGTCAGTAAGCGCAGCTACCCAGCTATCCTGAATGTAACTTGGTAAATGGGTTTTAGCCTGCTTTTCTGTAGCAGAAATAAGTTCTGCAATGACTTCTTTCGGTGTCACTTATTCACCTTCTTGCCCAACAACTCAGCCTTTAATTTTCCGTCGCACTTGATAAGCACTTTACCAGCAGGGGGCGATGTAAGTTCTGGGTGGTTTACGATCTCGACCGACACTTTCTCACAATATGACGGGCCGCAGTGGACCGCGCCAAGCGGGAGCAGGCACAGTAAAACAATTGGCATTGCGCGTCGTAAGCCAATCGTGCTACCCAAGCCAAACACAGCAAGTAAGGTTTGAAAGAGTTCTTCACTAAGGTGCTCCGGTGCATACGCACGAACAATAATAAGTACAGCCAGCAAACATGCTGATTGAATTGTCAAAGACTTGTATAGCGGCTTCTTCTTTGGTGGCACTATCTCTACAACTGGCGTTTTCTTTTTAGCTGGCGTTTTCTTTTTAACTGTCATGATATCTTTAGCCCTTCGAGAGTCGATGCTCTCATTCGATTAACATCGCACTTGCCTTTGACTCCAGGCACTGTGCCACTCCCGGTCCATTGCCAGACATCCCAGCTTTTCCATGGAGCTTTGTTTTTTCTTGGCTCTTTAGTTGAGCCTGACCTGTACTCTGCCCACCATAGAGGTAGCTTTGCAAGTTCATCAAGCAAAGATTTATCTGCTTTTATGATTCGACTTTGCGTTGCCCACCTGGCGGTGTAGATAATCGGCGTGCAGCCAAGTTCTTTGCCTACTACTTCACACCACTTTAGTGACCACTCGACATTGTAGTTGTGGTTCTCTGCTCCCTTGATTAGTCCTGATTCTAGGTCTAATGCAGGAACAAGATCATCGGGTTGCGGGGTTCCATAGCAGCTTAAGAAATTGTTCGCTTCTTTTACAGCATCCTTCAACCCGATGTTCCTGTACGTTTTAGGCAATGCGTAATGGTATCCACCAACTGGAATGCCAAAGGCACGGGCACCGTCCATCCGAGCTTGTCGCCCTTTGTTCCTGTGGGACGAGCCTTCAGAGCACTTCACCCACACAAACCGATGCCCGGCCTCGGCAACTTTCTTCCAATCAACTGTGCCCTGGTAAGCAGACACATCAATGCCTGAAATTGTAATGTCTGGTACAGCAGTGGGACGGAGCCTATCGTATGCTGCTCTTGCAACAGATAAGTCTCCATGGTCTAGCCACATAAAGCGTGCTGCTGCTGCTATTGTCTTGGGTCCAAGCAAGCCATCAATCATACCTGGCTCATGGCCAAGAGCTAACAGTGCTGTTTGAAGCCTTATAAGTTCTTCGCTGTTCACTTCTTTTTAGTCACTTTCTTTTTAGGTGCAGCTTTCTTTTTGGAAGCCACTTTCTTTTTGGTTGCTTTCTTTTTTGCTGGAGTTTCGGCCTTTGCCTTTGCTCGCCGTGATCTATAAGCTATTGAAAACATCTACTCCTCCACTAATATATTTGAAAACTCATGTGCTTGCGCCTGAGCCAATGTCATTGTTCCCGCCCGCACTGCATCTTCCGCTGCACCAAGAGATGGTGTATCAGAGGGATTGTTCGCAAGGTACAGCCAGATATCAACGCCTAGTTGCTCTATGTCTTTTATTTGTGCCATTAAAGCCCTCGCCGTACATCAATTGGGGTGCCGCTATTGTAAAGAATTGCCGCCTGTGCATCAGTGATATTGACATTTTTCCATGCGGCAGATTGATCACTACCGCCAGACTGCAAGCCGCTGGTCGCTGTGTCTGCACCCCATCTAGCATCAACGCTATTTACAACATTGGAATCCGAATCTAGCGTGTCGCCACCACCACCCACAGCAAGCTTACCATTAGCTACTGTGTGCTTAACCCCATCGATATAAGCAGTAAATCCTGCTGCATTAGTACTGCCATCGTATGTCACAACGATATGGTGGTACACGCCAGCCTCTTTTACGTTGGTTGAGGATGCTGTAGGTACCAAGTGGCACGTTTCACCGCCCCATGTATCAACTAGATATATCTCCACTTCCCCATCGTTTAGAAATATAGCTGGCCCTGTATAGCCATTGCCTGATGTGTCGCGTTTTACATATACGCCAACATAACTTGTAGATACAGTTGCCGAGTAGCTGCTTATTGTCCAAGGTGTAGTTACTGACCAATCCAAATCAGCGTGATCAGAATGTTCAGTATGGTGGCCTGAGCTGCCGTAAGTTATCGATGCACTGCCCGCCGCCTTGTATGTGGTGCTCCAAGTGCCCGACACATCGCCATCATGGTCAGTACCTGATTCACTGTAGTCCTCAGTAGTACTGCCGCTATTCTCTTCAAAAGTAAGAAAGATAACAGGAGCTGCTGAGTTATCTACGTGACCATGCAGGGCAATGTTCTGCTTCTCTACACCGCTAAACTTCTTAATCTTGTAGCACTCAACACCATTTCGCTTTAATGCTACCGCTGACATTACGCTATCTCCACATAGTCATTGCTTGGATTGAAGTAAAAGAGAATATGGTTAGAGCCGTCTTTCTGTAGGCAGTGGCCCACAACTCTCACAACCTCGCCGCTTCCGGCGGGCGCTGTAAAGTCTACCTGCCCAGCAGTGTCATCTGAAAGATAACCAATCTTGCCGATATCTGCTGTGCCGTTGTAGTTACCGCTGTCAATTCGCATAAACCCTTTTACCAGCATACCGTGAGTGTTGCTGTTAGTGCCCACTGCCATTGCAAGCATGTCGCCTGGACCGCCATCATTTGTGTCATTGGCTTGTGCCTCTTCCCAGCCGGGATGGTCTGACAAATAATAGATGTGGCCCTTGGTTGTTGTGTCGTTCAGCAGCTTGATAATGTCGCCGGTGTAATCTCCGTCAGCAGAAAAGATACTTGGTAATGACGTGGCTGATGTACCGATTGCGTTCTCATTACTTGGAAAACCACTCGTTGTTACATGAGCATCGGCAGTAATTTGGAGGTGTCCATCTTCATCCGATGAAATGTGGATGCCTGTATCACGAAACTCAAGTTTTCCTGCGCCTCCAATACTAAGGTCAGTGCCGTCGAATTCTAAATTGGCTTCGCCGTTCAAGTCGTCCGATGAAGTGAATGTTGCAATCCGATTATTAGAGCCGTTGCTTACGCTGGCTACAGCGCCACCGCCGCCACC
>CEUX01104430.1_pt1 | contig 10264 bp, 13 predicted proteins | sample 531361 | NCBI WGS metagenome assembly CEUX01 (sample SAMEA2622736, study PRJEB7988) | marine metagenome | isolation source: saline water (ENVO:00002010), including
TGCCTGCTATGGGTGATGGACGTGCAGGAGGGTACGTATGCCAGTAAGCGAGTCTACAAGCGCAACATGTTGCTGACTGAGAAGAACATGACGTGGCTTGCTAAGGACTTGAATACTTGCAATGTTCCACTGCCTGAAAACCTTAGCGACTTGGACACCACCCGCCTGGAGGACCTGCGGTTAGCCATCACGGTGAAGACCAAGAACGACTACACGGACGTCTACATCAACCGGATTGTAGACATGGAGGCTGCTGCTAGCAGGGTGACTAATGAATTCGACGACGATGACGTGCCTTTCTGATGCGTGAGTGTAAGACATGTGGATTTATAATGGATGCGAGCCGATACAGTAATGCGGTTAAGCATATAAAACGATGCAGCCACTCTTCGCCAAGCGAGCGTAAATATTTCAAGCGCATGGGAAACTGGCCCAAAAAGGTGCAGCTAAAACCACTGCCGCCTGAAGTGCCAGAGGCACCTCCGCTATGAGTAAGAGCCAAAGGGCCAAAGGGCATAGGTTTGAAAGGAAGGTAGCAGCGGACGCGACCGTAGCATTGGGACAAAAGGTACAACGAACCATCCAGTTCAGAGGTGGTCAATCCGAAGGTTCTGATGTTGTGGTCGAGCCGTTTGCTATCGAGTGCAAGCATTACAAGAAGTTAGGCGGTCTAATAAACCGAGCTTACGAGCAGGCTACGCGTGATGCAAAGGAAGGATATATCCCGATTGCAATCTGCAAGGGTGACAGGCAAGAGCCGCTTGTCACCATGGGGTACAAGGATTTCTGGGAACTAATAAAAGAATGGAGAGAACGAGGTGAGTGAGGAAGTAATTACAATCAGGGACCTTGAATGGCCGGACCGCATAAGCGATGAAAACAGCGTCAACATAATGCAGTTTGCAGACAGGCTTAGCCGCATCATCTACATGACAGCACTGCAAGTGGACGTTGCGGAGGACTCGGAACGGTTTCAGATACTCATGGCGTTAGCCGCTGCGATAGGCGAGACAGTTGAATCGTTTGGCCCTCACGGCGATGAGTTGCCAGGCTAGTGGCGCAAGTCAAGCAGACCATGCACACATGCGATGTGTGTAAGAGGGTTGCGTACACTAAAGAAGACCTAACTGCTGATGGCTGGCGTAAGGTAAAGATATGGAACGAGGGTAGCGAGGGCGAGCCCGATTGGCAGGACGCCTGCGACGGATGTTCCGCTGTCATACGTGACGCCATCACAGTTAGGCGACGTGCTGAAAGGGGTAGACATATGGAGCCGCCTAGAAAAGAATACCTACCTACCCCAGACCAGTCTGACGCAGTAGCAGATAAATGGCTATATAAATCGTCAACAAACGATACTTGACATTACCTTAGATTCGTGGTATGCTCACCGCATGGATATACGAGAAGTTCTTTTAGCCGCCGGCTATACGGCGATTGACAGGATAGTTGGCAGTGAGCCTATCCGAAACCTACCTTGCCCAGTTGTAGAGCACAAGAATCAAGGCAGGCATCATGGCCCGTCTATGATTTACCCACCTACAGAAGAAGACAGGGGAACACTTACCTGTAGGAACTGCAACGAGAACTGGGGCGCACGCAAGCTAGCTAATGCCCTTGGTGTAACGGGCGAAGTGTTGGCTGGTAGGGAGCGTTACGTTCCTCCCAGGCGCAGCACGATTAGACGCGAAAAAGAAAAGCAGCCTGTTGAGCCTATCAACATGAACGAGACGTGGATAAAGGCGCAAGCCACAACGCCACACAGCAGGAATGCTTTCAATTATTTCAAGCGACGCTGGCACAACGATGATTGTGCTGAAGAGGCGTTGCAGTTCGTTGGTTGGACCAGTGGTCACAAGACTGATTACTGGAAGAAATACCCTGGCCACCTATTGCTGGTTCCGTTGCGGGATAAGGATGGGTCTGTGGTCAGTGGTGTTAGAAGGTTTACCGGTCACGGTAATACCAGTGTGAAGTCGCTTCGTATATCCAACGAGGCCGTTGGTTTAGCCAGTGGAACCCCAGTGTGGTTTGGAGACCCACCTCCGGCAGCTGCCAAATATGCTGCGGGTTCCACCCTTTACATTGCAGAGGGAGAGATAGATACGCTGCTCCTTATGTCGCTCCGTGAAAACAACAAGATAGAGGGCGGCATACTCGGTGCTGCTGGTGGCTCGGCAGCTACGCCGAAATGGTGGGATGAGACGGCCAAACTAATAGCAGACCCGCCAACGTCAGTTGTAATCGTGATGGACGCAGACAGTGCTGGAGATAAGTATTGGCAGAAGTCAGCGACTGCATTCCCTAATGCTCAACGAGTCTTCCTGCCAGACGGCAATGACCTGACGGACACCATGAAGAAGTTTGGTGTCGAAGAAGTGCTGTCATTGCTAGCGGCATCGAGAAGCGCGCACTTCAGATTCTACCAGCTGGACAGCGGGCAGTTTGCCTACCTATCAGGAGATGTCTGGTACACGGGGAGCGGCCGAAACTCGCTAACGGCAAGGCTTAGGTCATCGGGGTATGACTATGAGGAGGCGAAGGCGATGTCAACGAACCTACCTCCAGCCAGGGATATAGCGTTCGACCCATCGTCTACAGAGCCTGTGGTTGTTAGAAGAAACAACGTATGGCTGAACCAGTTTAGAGGGCTGCCGCTTGAGCCAATGCCAGGGGACTACACGCTGTATACGGACTTGCTTTACTGGCTGTGCGGCGAGGATGAGAACTCATTTGAGTACAGCATGGACTGGATAGCTAAACCATTGCAGTCACTGTACACGGGCAAGGGCGCTCATAGGAACAAGTCGGCATTGATATTCTATGGAGAGCAAGGCTCTGGGAAGGGGATGTTTTGGGGGCCAGACGGGATGATGAGAGCCATATATGGCAGACGTCAGACCGAGATACTGCAGACACAGATGGATGATTCATTCGACCACAAGTCAATGACAACGGTACTGATGCTGGTAGCTAACGAGGTTGCATGCTCTGGATACCGTGACTCGAAGACGCTCAACAAGCTGAAGGCATGGATAACGGAACCAACCATACAGGTGCGAAGGATGAGGCGTACCGCAGAAGAGATGCCTATCTGGTTCAACATGGTCTTCATGAGTAACGACGATACGCCAATCAGGTTGGAGCCAGGGGACAGAAGGTACTCAGTGTTCCGGCAAGAGAAGAAGCTAAGCCCAGGAAGGATTACAGACCTAGTTAGGGAGAGGGATTCCGGGTGGCCGGGGGCGGTGTGCTTCTTAGATGCGTTGCTGAAGAGAAAGGTAGGCGCTGACCTGGCTGTACCTGTAGCAAACAAAGCAAGGCTGACGCTGCTGGATGCTAGCAAGCCATCGCAGATTTCATTCGCTGAGCTTATCGCTGAGTTCGGGTTGAACGCTGTCATGAAGGACTGGGTAGAGGCGATGGGTGAGAAGCGGGCAGGCCCATTCACAGACGCAGCTACCGGGTTTGTGTCTGGCGAGCACCTGATGGAGGTATACAGGTTCTGGTGTAGGCAGACAGGGATAAACTACCCAGTGAGAATGCCAACCCTATACAGGGCGCTTGAGCTTGTCATGCCTGAGATGAAGAAGACGCAGGGAAGGCTTGGAAACAGGCGAGTCAGGGGTATAGCGAACCTACCGATGGGTCCAGGTGGGGAGCGAGTAAAGCCGGTAAAGCAGGCTATTCCTTTTTACGACCAAGTAAAATAACAGCGATATTGGCAGCCGCCTTTTTGCGAGGATTCTCTTTCTTGCCTTTCTTCTTCTTCGCCTTAGCTGCAGCCGCGTACCCTTCCTTGGTGTACGGGTAACTCTTTCCATCTACTTTAGGCATCCTAATCCTTCCTCTCATCAACAACCGTAACGGTGTCTGCCTCTATACGAACTATATGCTGGTCGATGATTGCAATCCAGGCATGATACAGGCCCGACTGCAGTACGTCTGATAGTGCGTTTAGCCAAGCCTCATCAACGTACCCAGGCAGGTGCTTCTTAGCCTCTGTCTGGAGTGAGTCGATCAGCAGGCCGACTACCATTTTAGATGCCTCGTCTGACATTACTCGCAACCAACGATGGGTACGTTCTTTGCCTTTAGCTCGGCCTTTAGTTTGCCATCGCAAGTAACCTTCACAACGCCAGCAGGGGACGGTAGTTCGGGGTGCTTGCTAATGGTTACGCTCGCCTTTGTGCATAAAGTTGGACCGCAATTGACTGAACTAAACGGCAGAACGCATAGAATGACAATCGGCAAAGCGCGTCTAAGGCCGACCGTGAGAGAAACACCAAGCATAGCGCATAGACTTTCAAACAACTCATCGGGGACTTCATAGTTCGTATAGATTGGAAGCATTGCTTTGAGTATGACAAGCAGCCCAAGGGCTACAGAGGACTGAACAGTCAGGCTCTTGCTAAGAGGCTTGCTCTCTACCTCAGACATATTACCGCTCCAGTTTGTTTAGAATACGCTCTTGGTTTTTGATGATTACCGCTTGTTGCGTATCAATCTTGATGATGGTCTTCGACGTGCTATCAACCTGCTTCTTTAGTCGGTTGACCTTCTTATCTGTCGAGTCAATCCTCTTGTGGATTCGCTCATCCTCTTCCTTTAGGTCTGCACGTGCCGACTTAGATGACTCAACCTGATGTTCAGTCTCTGCACGCAACGCACCTAAATCCATACTGGATGTCACTAGCCACCCAACACCAGCACAAACGCCAACAGCGACTGGCCACCACTTCAGAACCGTATGCTTCATGCGTCGTCTAACCTCAATGACTTGAGAGCCTGCTCGCTGGACCAGTTACGGTCACACAGAACGTGCTTCCCATTCTTTTCGATACCATCGACCTTAGACTTGCCACTCCACTGCCAGATATGGGCTCTTTTCCAGCCCTTCAGGTTATCTAAGGACGGCTTGTACCGTGCCCACCATAAAGGCAACTCGGTAATTTCGTCCAGCATGCTTTTAGGTGCCCTCTTCAGGTAGAGGTTCCACGCCCAGCCGGCAGTGTAAATGCCAGCCTTACCGTAACGCTCTGCAATAATGCGACACCACTCCAGTATGAAGACCGCATTGGCCTCGTCGTCCGACTTATCGAACCCAGACTCAACGTCCAGCATTGGAGCTAGCACTCCAACATTATCGCCGGCCACCTTGGAGAACCACTCAGCTTCAGCGCGGGCCGCTCTCTCAGGGCCTACCTTGTTGTTGTCCTCGTAGTCGCCGTAATGATAAAGCCCAGTGTCTACGCCGATGTCACGAAAGCCAGCCTGATGACCCCTGAACTTCTTGCTCTTGTAGTTGTCGTCCTGCGTAGCCTTCAGGTATGCAAAGCCGAAACCGTATGCGCTCAGCTTATCCCAGTCGATATGGGCGGCGGCTGGCTTCCACGCCGAGATATCTATACCAGGCACATCAAATGACCACTTCTCTGCAATCATCTGAGGCTTGGTTAGTTTTTCTTGGTGAAGCTGGTTCAGTGCTAGCGCAGTCCGAGAACCCCATAGGCCGTCAATAGGGCCTGGATCGTAGTTGAGCTCAACAAGTAGCTCCTGAAGCCTCCTAACGTCAGAACGCTTCATTTCTTTTTGGCTGGCTTCTTCTTTTTGGCTGGCTTCTTCTTCTCTTCAGCCTTTTTAGCGGGCTTACTTGCGGCCTTGCGGCGGCGAATATTCGTATAAAACATGGGCTTACTCCTACTCGGACAGTGCTAGCAGACGCGCTGCAAGCTCAGACTTAGTTCCAACCGTGTTTGCCCCGGCGCGTAGAGCTTTCAGTTGAAGCTCCTCTTTAGTCTCGTCGCCAGTAACTTCTGGGTATCGGTCACGCGCAAACTTCAGAACGGGCTCAAGCGAACCGCTGTAGGCTTGCATGATTTTAGCAACACCAACCATTGCCTGTAACGCTGTCCGCTCATCGGTGGTCAGCGTCGGAACTTGTTCACCGCCGTAACGGGCGATGACTTTATCCGCAACGGATGTGTCTAGTTGTGTGTCGCTCATGATAACGTAATCCCATACCTGTTAGCTAGATACGCTTCAACCGCCTCAATCTCCGCCATACTCATGCTTCGATTGACGTGCAGGTAGAAGCAAATGTCACCGTCAAAATAGGTAGCGCCACTGGAAGTATCTACGCCGCCGCCTATACCAGTCGCTGAATAGCCACTGAACTCGTTGATTGTAGCAGTGCTTACCTTTTCTGTAGCACCGTTGATGCGCAGCAGGCAGTCACCAGTAACCAGCTTGCCGCTCACAAGCGTGAGGTTAGACGTAGCTGAAGAGGTCTGGGTCAGGTACTCGCCAGCCTTACCGCTGCTATGGTTACAAGCCTTCACACCATACTTTCCTGCGGTGATGTAAAATCCGCTACCCCACTCAAACTCGTCGTCAGCCCCATTGCCGTCTCCCAACCCTGCGATATGGGCGTCTTGAGAGGTCGAATCCGACTTAGCTACCAGGAATACAGTGTGACCAAGAGATGTGCTGTAGAGGTCAGTACTGGTAGCCACAAGGACATCGTTGCTGCCGTCAAACCGTATGCACTTTTGACCGTTGTAAGCTGACGAGACCACGGTAGGCTTACTGCCTGCGCTGGACTGCTCAAATGCATCTTCGTTTGGACCTTGGTCGTCCCAGTCTCCGACAGCTCCGCTTGATTCAGTAACGCCCTCGTCAGCGTCTAGAAGTGTAGCGATCGGCTGCAACTTCACAGGGTCAAAATGGCTAATGTCAACGAGAACGCCAGAGTCAGTGGCAGTTCCAGCTGCAGCCGATGGCTCTGAGACAATGTGATAGTCAGCGCCATCACTAACAACAGTTACGCTATCGTAGTTGCTTGTTAGGGTGTACGACGCCGAACCGTCAATGGTGTCACTGCCGCTGCGCGAGATGGTAATCGTCCCATTGCTCGTACCATCATCAACCCGCTTGATAGTGAACGTGGTTCCGGCGGCAGAGTTTTCTGGAAGGCTCATCGTTGTAGAGCGTGCTGCCAGGATGGTGTGGTCTGCGTCGGTGAGGCTGTAGTTGGCCGTCTTTCGGGCCTGCCCGGTAACAACGCCAGTCGAGGCTATCTTGCCAGACAGCTCAAGCTCACCGGATTCAGTCAGCTCGGCAATCGTGGTAGATGCGTTGTTCTTCCAGTAGAAGTGCTGACCAGTCTCATCATTGTCATTGTCGATGATGAACGTCATGTGGCCATCAGACTGGATAGTCAGGTCACCGTCCGTTGGTCCCTTATAGCCAGTGCCAGTAACCTGCACTGAGCCGCTAACAACCATCTCGCTGTCAGTCGCGGTTGCGTCTGGATGGATATCCAGCATGTCAGCGAGGGAGCCAGACACCTTGCTTTCGATGAGGAAGTGTCCGTCAGTCGTTGCGCTTACAACCCACGTGTCACCGTTATCATCAGCCTCGTCAGCTGACAGAGTAATCTTTGCTTCTGCGCTCTCTGTCGCCACAACGGAAACAGGTCCGTTGAACGTGCTTGACAGGTCATCACTGATAGTTAGCGCAGTAGCCAGTGCGTTCAGGCTTGACCCGCTCCCGCCAGCGTTCGCCGTCTTGAAAACGATATCACCGCCATTACCAGAGCCCTTTCCCTGCCCTGCGGCAATAGTGACAGAGCCGCCTGCGATGTTGTTGGTAGTACCTGCGGTAGTCGAGCCACCAGAAATGGTGAGTGACTTACCTGCAGCACCATGTGCTGTTGCCTCAATGGAGACAGTTGCGTTTTGACCATTTCCAAAAGCAAGGTCGCCGCCACTAGCCTCAATGTCACCAGTGACCTCAAGCGTTGAGCCATCGTAGGTCAAGCCGCTCTCTGAGGTGACTGTGCCATCACCATCATCCGTTAGCAGCTGGTTATTAGCACCGCTGACACCAACTGGATGCAGGTCAGAGACGCTAAGCACACCACTGCTTGCAGAAAGACCAGTGCTAGATGCAGTGCCGGCAATACCGGAAACGAGGTCAGCAATGGATTCTGTTTTGGCATCCTCAGTAGCCCCACCATCCAAGAAGACCAAGTGGTCATCCGCAACGGCCACGGTGCCTGCGGATAGGCAGACTCCGATATGCTTCATCAGGTTGGCGGCCGTGATGTTCTTGGTCGGATCGTCTGTTACGTCTTCGTCGCTGAACGCAAGAAGGTCTGAGCTAGAAATCTCAGTAGCTGTCGTCAGGCTGCTATCGCTAATATCTAACGTGACCGTGACACCGCCAGAGGATCCACCGCCTGAGATTCCGTTTCCAGCGGTAACACCAGTAATGTCGCCAGCGGTAGGCGCTTCAGCTACCCACTTGCTTCCATCGTATGTCAGCACGTCTGCTGAGCTTGGTGAGTCCTGGCCAATCTTGGTGACGTGACCACTGCCATCGATGGTGATAGCTGCTGTGCCGCCAGCCTCTTTGATTGAGCCACCGTCATCCAGAATGATGTCACCGCTAACCTGAACGTCTCCAACAACGTCAAGCTCGTGAGCCGGCGAATCGGTGCCAATTCCAACCTTGCTATTAGACACGACCAAGTCGTCATCGCTGCCTGATCGGACATGAACCTTGGCAGCCGTTGTGTTGTCTCGGCCAATGCGAACGCTATCTGCGCCATCCGTACCTATCTTCAGGTTGCCTGTTGCGCGAATATCCAGCGAGCCTGATGTCTTCAAGTGCGCCGTACTGATGGCTGTCGGAGTAAGCTGGATGTCGCCGTCAATCTCAAGGGCGTCGGACGGGTCATTCATCCCGATCCCGACCTTACCGTTAGACACCACTAAGTCATCATCACTGCCTGAGCGAATGTGAACCTTGGCGGCTGTAGTATTTTCCCTGCCAATGCGAATGCTGTCGGCACCGTCGGTGCCTATCTTCATGTTGTTGGCACAACGAATATCCAGCGAACCAGCAGGAACCTTTATGTGCGCCGTGCTGATTGTTGTGGGCTTCAGCTCGATGTCGCCATCATTGACAACAACATTCCCTTTTGGGTCTATGCCGATGTCACCGGTTGAACCATCGTAAATGATAATCCTTCCAGAGTCCGTTCCCTCGTTGGTATTCAGGATCATGTCCTTCGTACCTTCGGTGGAGATTGTTGCTGTCGTAGCGTCAGAGCTAATGTCTACCCTGGTAAGCTCATCAAGGTCGCTCTGGAGTGCTGAGATTCGTATACCGGTGCGTGTTGACATCGTTTACTCCGTAATAGGCGAACCGGTAACGTAGCCGCTACCAATAGGCGTTCCGTGGCTTTTGCTGTAAGCCTTCACCATCACGGTAGCCGTGCCGCCGGTAGACTTCACCTGAAGCGCCTTGAACCCAAGGTCTATGGCGAACTGGCCAACCGCATCCGCTGCCAGTGTTGGCGTTATGGTTGTCAGGGATGTTGCTGAAGGCGTGTTTGCGGAGATGAGTGTCTTGGTGCCACTGGAAATGTTCCAGTCTTCACCAGACCACAGCTCATTTACGCCCTTGAACTCAAGCGAGCCACCGTTTACCGGGATGATTACTTCCCAGGTATCAACCGACTGACGAGGGTAGAATCGCCAAGTCTCACCGGAGCGTATCTCCGCTTTCTCCATAAATGCTGGTCTTGCGTTAGGCATTATCTATTCTCCCGGGTCTAGTCTATGTATCTTTCTCTGATCTTGTAGGTCTTTTTTATCACCAATCCATGAGTTCACGATCGACATAAGGTCGTCCATGCTCTCCTCGGTCGGCTCCTCTAGGAACTTTTCGCTATGCGAGTACAGAAGTTCCTTCAGCCTGCCACCCTTCATGCCGTCGATTACCCTCATCAATCCACCAACAAGTGGCTTGGCATTTTCAAGGAACTCTTCCTTTGCGGCAGCACCCTGCTTTTCGAGAACCCTTCTGGCAGCACGGCGAGTAGGAATGTCAGGAGAGGCATCCGCAAGGCGCTCAACACCTTCCCAGTATTCGTTCCTCTGGTTGGCATGTCTCTTTATCTTATCGATATTGAACTTGAAGTCTCTTGCACGCAAGACCATTAGCTCTGTACGGCCATATCGCTTCGTCTTTACGCCGGCAAGACCAAGGATTTTATCCATAATTGGCCGAACGTACTCATCCCGCTCAGCCCAGCCATGCCTTGCGCTCTGCAGAGACTCAATCCACGGGCCACCCCTAAATCTACGAGGGCTCCTTGCGTCATGCTGCGGCGCTCCAAACACACTAGCTATGTCTGTAGGTGAAAACATAAGCGGCGGAACCACATGCTTCATAACCGCATTATTTAGCTCTA
>CEUX01212634.1_pt1 | contig 10260 bp, 13 predicted proteins | sample 531361 | NCBI WGS metagenome assembly CEUX01 (sample SAMEA2622736, study PRJEB7988) | marine metagenome | isolation source: saline water (ENVO:00002010), including
ACGAACTCCATTCTGACGAAGAACAATAAGCTATTATACACTCATATAATAGGGCACATTTAACTAAATATTCAACAGCATTAGTGTTTAATGGTAAATACACTATATATTGAGGAGCATTAACTTATGACAAAAAAAGTAAACTGGCTTATAGCACACAAACCTGTAAACTTGTTCATTAGAACTGCAAAAGCATTTGCAAAAGAAATTTACGAAGTAACAAAAGGCGAATACGAAATTGTTATTCACGAAAAAGAATCAGAAGAAAAATTTATAGCTGAAACAGGAAAAACAGCGGTTAAGGCGTTAGCAGATAACGACTACCAAATGAGTCAAACTGAAGTTTATTTAATTGGAAGAATGCACCCTGAATGTATAGACTTTTTAGGACTTGACTTACCTTACCTATTTGAATCACATGATCACTGTTCAAAAGTTATGGAAGGTCCAGTTGGCGACAAACTAAACGAAAAATTACACAAAAATTTAGGTGTAAAAGGATTAGCATACACTTACTCAGGTGGTTACAGAAACATTGGTTCAAACGAATCAGTAACAAGTTTACGTGACCTAGTAGGAACTACTATGAGAGTTGGTGGAAATCCAATCAACCAAGACTTTATTGAGCAATTAGGAATTAACAGATCTAGACAATCAATTCAATCAGCAGACCACTGGATTGATAACTTAGATAACGTTGAAGCTAAATCAGTAGAAAACACTTATACTAGATTCCCAGAAGCCAAGTATTGGTACAGAACAAACCACAATATGTTCATAACTGATATCATGGTTGCTGATAGTTTCTGGAATGATCTAGACGAAGAAACTAGAGAAATGTTTAGAACTACTGCAATTAAAGTTGCTAGACTTGAAAGACAATGGTCAGAAGAAGACCACGATGCTTTTGAAAAGTCTGCAGAGCTACACGGAAAAACAATAACTCCAGTATCAGACAGAGATAAAAATTTAATGAAAATTAAATCAAAAGCTGTTTACGACAAATGGAGTGAAAAGTTAAGCCCAGGTTTCGTAGACGAAATCAAAAGCCAAGCAGAGTAATTAATTTAAATCACACATATACCGACGTGTAAATACTCACGTATGTTATTATCTGAGTACGTAAGTTGGCTAGACTCCAAAGAATTTAATTATTATAATGATACTGTAGGTTTTGCAGATACAAAACAAGCAGGATATAAAAACATTGGTAATTATAGACTACCACCTTTGGAATTTATAAAAAAAATTACAACACAACCTCGAGCTGATGGTAATGATTTAGACAACACATATACATACGGACGCCATACTCTTTTAGATACTTGGGCTGAAAAAACATTTCCAGAATTAAAATATAAACAAACTCTTATACAATTACAAAAGCCAGGAGAAAAAGTTGATCCACACGTTGATACTTTACATGGACAAATTAAAAGTTGGATTAAACAAGACCCTGCATTAGCTAATATAGAGCATTCCATGGAGAAACCAAATCCTACATTTAAAGCAAGAAGATATTTTATTGGCGTGGAAGATAATGTTAAAGGTCAAGAATTTATTCTTAATGGCAAACATTGGATATGGAAAAAAGGAGATTGCATATCTCTTAATGTATGGCGTGGTGTACATAATACAGCTAACAATAGTAATAAAAACAGATACATTATAAAAATTACAGGATTAGAAAAATGAGAGTAGATGGCATTTGGAATCAGTTTTCAGAAAGACAATTTGATTATTTAGAAAATATAATATCAAATTCATCTGCTAAATCTATTTGTGATATTGGAGCATTTGCTGGTAGTGTATCTAGATGTGTTTGGAAAGCAATAAAAAATTCTGACAAAGAATTATATATGTTAGACAATTACGAATTTTTACCTGAGAAGTTAAGAGAACCATTTTTTAAAACAGTTAAAAAAACTATTAGCGATAGCAATAAAGTTCATACTATATTAGAAGATAGTCACAAATATAACTGGACACAACACGACTTTGTTATTTTTTCTCACGCAGATTATACTCATTTTAAACCAGACTTTGATAGATTAATTAAATCTAAAGTAAAATGGGTAGCACTTGATGTTCCGATGGGTTGTTTTAAAAGAACAACAACTATGCTAGACGCTATAAAAAATAAAAACTTAACTCCACAATATTATGTAGACGGTATGATTATTTGTGGGAAGCCTACACCCTGTACACTGCCAACAGAAGACGGAGAGCTTTTAGGACACAAAGTACAATGGGTTCAAAAGAAAAAAGGTTCTTACGTTAAAGCCTTAGAAAAAATAGCGAAAACTTTTTAAATTGCGTAAACGTTTATTTTTATACTTGCGTAAATTTTAATTTATGCGAAAGCGTAAATCTGCGTAAAACGGATGCCCTGAAAAAGATTTATTATTCATTTCTGAATCATAATTACGTATGGATTATGAGGATACCAAAATGGGAATACATCACACATATAAAGCCCAAAGAGGCGAACGAGCGGCTAAAAAACAAGCCAAACAAATGGAACGACAAGCCCGTTCTCGTAATCGAAAAATCTTAAAACAGCAACAAGAAAAAGAAGGCACATTTTCCGTACCAGTAAATACTTGCATAACGATGGATATGCTTACTGATCCTAAATTGCGAAAATGATAAACGAAAGACTTTTTAAACACTACAACATAGATACTGATAAAAATTTAAAAATTAAAACCCATTGCCCACGACCATTTGATACTGTTCTCATAGATAAAAACGGTTCTTGTTATGCTTGTGAATGTACATCGTGGTTGCCACAAAGCATAGGCAATTTACAAATACGATCACTAGATGAAATACTACAATCAAAAATGGTGGAGCATTTACAATCTTCTATAACTGATAACACATATCGTTATTGTAATAATAAACAATGTGCGTGGTTGCTAGATAAAAGCCAACCTTGGAAAACACAAATACCTGAACGGAAAATTAAACATTTACGATTAGCAATAGACGATTCTTGTAACTTAAGATGTCCAAGTTGTCGTACAGGATTAATATTTCATAAAGAAGGTTCTGCATATAATTTAGGAATCAAACTTGCTGATAGCATTAACGAATGGTTATACAATTACAAATTTCCTTTACAAGTTCATATAGGGTCAGATGGTGATCCGTTTGCTTCACACGTGTATAGACACTTCATGGAACAAACACCTGAACGTAATAACATCAAGTACAGCATATTAACAAACGCACTTATGTTTAAAGAGTTTCACACACGAGTACCTTACGTTATTAATAATATGGAAGAGCTAGGAGTTAGTATTGATGGAGCGTCAAAAGAAACATATGAGAAACTAAGACTAGGTGGTAAGTGGGACAAAATAAACGAAAACTTAGAATGTATATCCCAATTAAAAAAGAAACACAATTTTAGATTTATACTACACTTTGTAGTGCAAAAAGAAAATTACCACGAGATGGAAGACATAATCGAACTAGGAAAACATTATGGTGCTGATAGAGTTTGGCTTAATAGAATTACAGACTGGCAAACGTTTTCAGATTTTAATTGGCATGACGTTGTTGCACCTGCACATCCTGAACATAAACAGTTTCAAGAAGAGTTTGCACGAATAAAAACAACTGACAACTTTGTGGAGTATGCTACACTAGAATGAAACATAGAATAAAAAGATTAGACTTTAATGTTGCTTATGCTTGTAATTTGTCTTGCAAAGGCTGTATTAGTTTAAGCGACTTTGATAGACGTGGCGTTGAATCTTTAAAAGATATTAAAGAACAATGTAAGACGTGGAGTAAAATATTAGACCCGTCTATTATATCAATTTTTGGTGGTGAGCCTTTATTGCATCCAAGAATAAAACAAGTGCTAGACATAATAAGAGAGTCATGGCCTAACGCATTAATTAGATTTATAACTAACGGATACTTGCTACGTAGGTACGATCCTGAAATGTGGTTTACATTTGGGTCACTTGAAATGCAAGTTAGTATACACAGACAAGACCACGAACCACTAATAACAAAAGAGATTAAACGTATTGTTAAATGCAGAGAAGGTTGGACAACTACACGAAGTAAAGTTGACGGACACAAACAATTAGAATTACATAACGAAGATTTAACAATTTATAAAAGTAAATTTAAAAGATTTGTGATGCCTTATCGTTTAGAAAATGGCGAACTAAAACCTTTTAAAAGCAATCCTAAAAAAGCACATAGCATTTGTGGATCGCCTAATGTACCAATTTTATATCGTAACAAACTATACAAGTGTGCACCTTTACCTAATATATTAGAACTTGATAAAGGTAAGCATTACAAATACAAAGGAATAGAACCTAATGGTGATGTGGAAGGATTAGTTAAAAAAATTAACAAGCCTGAAGCAGTATGTTCTATGTGTCCTGAAAGTACTAGCCATTCAATAGATCATTTTAAAAAGGAAAACGTTCATGTCAAAGATATTGACTAGTGGTTGTGGACTATCGTGGTCCAAACAAGATAGACCAACATGGGTTAATGTTCTTAAACTATGTGGCGTTGAGATCGACGACCAAGCCGGGCCGGCTATAAGCAATCAATTAATATTAAACAATATGATTGAGTGCGTTATGAAAAACTATTACAGTCAAGCAATTTGTCAGCTTACTGGAACTAAAAAACTTGATATAGAATTAACAAACGAACAAAGATTTGAAGTTGTTGCAAATGACACTATAAGAAACTTTACTTACAAAGGTTATTGGCCGAGTAGTGCAAGTGCGGAACACGAAAGTAAAAAATTGTATTACGAATACTTGCATAGTCCGTCTATAGAAGAGAGTGATATAATTTATAAATGGATGTTATTAAAAAAACTATGTGATGAAAAGAACATAATATTACATACAGTTTTAGGCTACGAAATTGAATGGACTAGCAAAAATTATAAACTAATAGATACAAATCACAATTATTGTATATGGAACGACTACACACAGGGGGAATACTGGGCATTACACGATCATTCTCTTGGTATGAAAAATACTGTACCTAATAAATTTTTTCATGTATACTTGGCACGTAAGTTTAATAACGACTTTCTTGAATTAGATATAGAGGAAAAATTAGATAAGTTTCATGACTAAAATATTATTTGTATGCTACAGACACGGGTGTAGAGGGGAAGGATTGTCTTTACGACTTTCTCAACATAATTTTTTTAGAACACTTAAAGCGGATGTCGTTAACGATAGAACTATTATTACAAATGATGTTTTTAACAAAGACTTATTGTTTAGAGAAGATGTATTACCTAAAGTTCCGGAACTGCCTGTAGATAGTAATATTGTTGTTCCAAGTCATCACTTTTACGATAGCTTGAAAAATTACATTTCTAACTCATACTTTATTAGCATAGACGTTCCTACAAGTAATGAATTAAACGACTGGAGAGAAAAATTATATAACCGTTACTGGACGTATAAAGCAAAAAATATATTAGAACTTACAGGTGAATGTGCATCTAGATACTATCATTATTATCCAAAAGCAAAACTAGATGAAGTTATGTCGTTTACTGCTAAAGTTTTAAAAATAAAAGATGTAACATTTGGTGATATTATTTGTTTAGGTAAAAATTTAGAACCAACTGAAGAAAATAAAAGAATGATATTAAACAATATGGAGCCGGAACCGTTGTCAGAAGAAACTAAAAAAAATAGTTTAGTAATTCCATACAAAAAAGTTAACGAGGTTACTGTTGAGGAAATAATTAATTATATCAAATGAAGATTGCAATTACAGGACATACACACGGAATTGGTAAGGCGTTTGCTGAACAATTAGCAGAACGAGGACACGAAATTATTGGAATATCAAGACGTGATGGGGAAAACATAAGAAGAATAGAACATACAGCAAACCTAATTGACCCTTGTAAACTGTTTATTAATAATGCTCAATCTTATTACGCACAAACAGAATTATTATATGCAGTTTGGAAACGTTGGTACACTTTGGCTAGTCAACATTACATATGGAATATTAGCACAATGATGACCGAGGAACCAATTAATAGTACACCAGAAGGATTAGAAGATATTGAAATGAGTCAATATCGTACACAAAAACTTGCACTTGAAGAAGCAACAAAACAACTACAACATAAAAGCAGTTGGCCAAAAATTTCAATTATACGTCCTGGTGGTGTTGAAACATCTGACATTAAAAAAGAAGAAGAGTTTAAAAAATCCTGTGGAGAAGTTATGGAAAAATCTGATGTTAATGTTTGGGTTAAAAGTGTAATTGATACGTTTGCACAACACCAAAACATTCACGTAAGTGAATTATCAATTGGCCATACTACACAAAGGATTCCTATTTAAATGGATGCAAAAAAGTTTTTTACAAATAAAAGTTTTTGTGTGTTACCGTGGACAGGGTTTGAACTTGAAGCTAACGGTGACGTAAAAAATTGTATTATCTCTAAAGAAGTACTTGGCAATATAAACGATACAGACATTCAAGATATAATGTCTAATGCTAAAAATTTACAACTAAAAAAAGATATGAATGCTGACAGTAAACCTTATAACTGTTCTGGTTGTCATTTACAAGAGTTGCACAGAAAAGACCCATCTAGTATTAGTAGTAGGCTTTATTATAACAGAGAACTAGGAAAAGATTATCTTAAACAAAAAAAAGAATTTTCACTACATCATGTTGATTTGCGTTGGACAAATCATTGCAACCAAGCCTGTGTTTATTGCAATCCAAATTACAGTAGTAAGTGGGCAACAGAGCTAGGAGAAACAATTAAATCAAAAAAAGAAGCAAGAGATAAAGTTAAAACTTATGTGTTTGACAATGTTAAACAACTAAGAAATGTTTATCTAGCTGGTGGCGAACCTATGTTAATGAACGAGAACAAACAATTTTTAAAACTATTATTAGAAGAAAATCCAAACGTAACTATAAGAGTTAACACAAATTTAAGTTCTACTAAAACAGGTGTGTTTGAATTGTTATGTAAATTTAAAAATGTTCATTGGACTATTAGTGTTGAGAGTATAGAAAAAGAATATGAATATATTAGACACCATGGATCATGGAAAGATTTTTTAAAAAATTTAAAACATATACAAACACTAAATCATAAAATTAGTTTTAATATGCTGTACTTTATATTAAATTACAAAAGTATTTTTGATACTGTTGATTACTTTAAAAGTTTAGGATTTGTTGATAATAGTTTTATTATTGGCCCAATATATAAACCAAAACACCTTAATATACTAAACTTGCCGGAACATATGTTAAATGAAATAAAAGAAAGACTTGAAAATGAAATATCAAAATGTGATGGATATCTTAAAAACAGTTATGAAAATATTTTAGCTTATATAAAAGAAACAACATTTAAAAACGATATTACAAAATTTCTTTTACAAACATACGAAAGAGATATGCGTAGAGGTGTTAATGCTACAAAAATATTTCCAAAACTATTTGAGGAGTTAGATGCTTACCCACTGGACAAATTTAATTAGATCTGATTGCAAAGTAGTTAGGATTGGCAAAGACTACATATATCCAATTTTTAAATGTGGTAGCACTACATTATTTGTTAATGCTGATCAAATACTTGTTAACGAAGAACTACAAAACTTATCAACAATTAAAATTATTTTACGAGATCCTGAAGAAAGATTTATAGCAGGTGTTAACAAATACTGTGATGATAATAATGTTGCAATAGATGATGTAGTTAAACAAATAAAAAAAGAACGTGTAGCTGACGAGCATTTTGTTCCACAGTGGGTTTGGCTATTTCATTTATATAGATTTTATAAAGGTAATGTTTCTATATTACCTATGTCGCAACTTGACAAGTATGTAAAACAAAACTGGCAAATGGATGTTAACTTTAAATTTCCTCGCTTAAGAAAAAATTTTCCAAAAGAATGGGAAGAGGCAGTAGGAAAACAATTTGGCAAAGCTCGTAATATAAACGAAGAGAAAAAGCCAGTGCCAATTATAAACGAGTTTGTTTCTAACGATAAAGAAATAATAAAAAATTTTATGCACAAAGAAGTTAATTTAAAAACTATTGTAAAGGATTATCGCCATGTATTGTCCTAGACTTAAACACTTTACAAGACTAAATGTTGATGGCACTATTGGCAAGTGCGGGCATATGACTACTTACAAAGGCTTTACATCATTTGCAGAAATGGAAAAGAGTGAATGGTTAGAGGGTGTTAAAAATGATATGAAGTTTGACATTTGGCCAAAGGATTGTTTAAGATGTAAACAAACCGAGGACTTAACTGGAGAAAGCATTAGAACTAAAAGTATTGAACGACACAACTTATTACATCCACTTAATGATGATTACCTAGTTGTAGGAGGAGTACTAGATAATATTTGCAATAGTGCTTGTCAAACTTGTAATTCTGGCTTGAGTACAAAGATAGGAAGCCTAGAAAGTAAAAACTTTCCACGTGTAAACAATTATAAAAACTTTTGGGAACTTCCACAAAATAGAATTTTGGAAGTAGATGTTAATGGTGGAGAACCAACAGCAAGTAAAAATTATAAAAAACTTCTAGCAAACTTACCTGTTAATACAAAAATAGTAAGAATGAATACTAACGGTTCAAAAATGATTAAAGAACTAGAAGCAATACTAAGAAATAGAATAATGGTTATAGTAACATTAAGTTTTGATGGAGTAGGTGATGTTCATGACTATGTGCGTTGGCCTATTAAATGGAAAAACTATATTAAAAGTGTACAAGCATATAAGAATTTACAAAAACAATTTAGATTATTAAAATTAAATTGTTGGACAACAGTAAGCAGTATTAATGTAGAAAACTTGCCAAGCATACTAGATTTTACTGTTGAGCATGGGCTAGACCACGACTGGGCATTTTTAAATGATCCCGATGCTTTAAATGTAAAATATAAAAACAAATTTACCTTAAGTGCTAAAGAAAAATTAAAAACATCGTCGTATAATGTGTGTAGGAATATAGCAGATAAAATTGCAATTGATAAAGATAACAGTGATCAAATTGATCTTTATATTAAAAGACAAGACTATCTTAGAAAAATTAATATTAACGATTATTTTAATTTTGGAGCAAACTTACCTAAAAATAATTCAGCAAAACCTAAATGATGCTTCTCTCCATAGTGTATACCGTCTTGTGCAAAGTTAGGATCAGTAATCCTTTGTTTACGTGCTTCAGGTAAATTATGGTCGTCCCATGGCGGCCAGCAACTTCTAAGTGTAACATAATCTAATGCATTAATATCTTTCGGAAGTGTTGGTATTTCTTCCGCAAAGCAATGAAATACTTTTGCTTGATTATGTTCAGCAAACTTTTGTATAAAAAATACATTCTTTAAAAAATTCATATGATCTGTAGACTCTGTTTCATATTTTAAATACTTGTCTCTGCCGAAGCTGTCTATTGGGATTTTATCTAAACGTTCTCGTCTACTACTATGTGGCCAACAACAAATTATAATTTTAGGAAACAAAATTTTTTCTGCACCATACAAAATACGTACCATCCTATCGCCCGAACATCCTGGAACTGCTAAATTCCAATACCTTAAAATATTTGTATTATGTTTTGATAAATGTGCAACCCAATGTGTGTTTTCTGCATGACCAACTCCAAAGGTATGCGAACAGCCAAGTATAACGACATTCTTTTTTCCTTCGGGAACTTTAAATTCAGGACAACGATATCCTAACGAATTTACTTTAATTCCTTCTGCATTATTGTTTACAGGAATTCCTTTATCTGAGAAGTGTCCAATATCCATTACGTACTTCCTTTAGACAATTCCATTCTTCGTTTTAATTGGTGTTGTATGAATATATCCATGAATGTCATTCGTCCAGGTAACACGTGTTTGTATTTTAAAATTGCTAACATTAACCATTTCTTTGGGGCATGGAGTTCTAATAAGTTACGAGGTTTATTAAATCTCATTCTTAATGCTTTATTATCATTTAAGTATTGCAAAAATGGTGATTCCTTTAGAAAGATCTTTTTAGCAAATTCAATAGGTAAGTTCTCATTAAATCCTTTTAATGGTACCTTGTAAAATATTTTCATTTTTATATATAAGGGGCAATCCATCATGCACCTTATGTTTTGTTCAAAAAATTTCATATCACCGACATAGTATTTAAAATTATAGTTGGTAGTCCCTAGGAGAATTGAACTCCTGTTTGCGGTATGAAAAACC
>CEUX01019296.1_pt1 | contig 10253 bp, 13 predicted proteins | sample 531361 | NCBI WGS metagenome assembly CEUX01 (sample SAMEA2622736, study PRJEB7988) | marine metagenome | isolation source: saline water (ENVO:00002010), including
TAAGGTGGAGATAGTGCTTTAAATAGTGCCTATCTATCTTTTAGTCTCGAGACCAGCGACCACCTTAATTCTTTATTATATAAAAAAGAGAGACAGGTTCGCTAGATGTATTAGTAGGAACGATATGTAAACCATATCTTATCCATACCTATCTCTCTTATTGACCACTACAGGATTATTTAATTGTATTTGTAGTGTCGTTTGGAACTGATAAAGTATCTGTATCAGATTCATTTACAGGCTCTACTACCTCTTCTATAACTTCAGGTACTACTTCTGTAGGTATTTCTTCAGTTACAGGTATAGACTCCTCCAATCCTGTAGAATCAGCTGGTTCATCAGCTTTATCATCATTGATAACATCAGTACTATCTGTAGTAGTTTCAGTTACTTTGTTATTATCAGGCATTTTTACTGTACTAACTGTATGGTTATTTGCCTGACATGAAAACAAGAAGAATATACATAGTAATGCTACTGCACATATAGCCATTCTTGTTATCAATTTATCTTTGTCACTTCTATTTGTCCATTTTTCCATAGACTTCTCCTTTATTATTAACTAATTATTACAGGCCGCTAGTATTGTTTAGTGAGATACCATGTGCGGATGTTAAACGTGGATATACTAACAGCCTGTTCTCTCTTAAGGAAGATATTTTATTTACATTTATGCTCAGGCAAGTGGCTCTTAGGTAATTTCTTAGGCACTGGCATTGAGTTCTTATATGTATTTACTTTGTATGTTTTATTGCAGCTTTCACAAGCTACTTCATTTACTTTAAATGATAAGAATTTACTCTTCTTCAACTTTATCTCCTGTAGTTATAAGATGTCAAGCGTGTTAATTAAGTATCCGCAATTATGTCGGCCTTCTATGATAGAGTCGCTGGGTTTCCAGCCCTCACGCTATCTTTAACAGCACTTAACATCTTGTGTTTAATTCTAGGTGAGAGTTTAAACTAGTATACTATCTTCTCACCAAAGCACCAACCCTGCTGATTGCTTTAGCCACAGTCAACATATAGTCCTGGTAGGGTAGCATCCATCAACAGAGTTGAGAGTGGTACTTTAGTAATGCTCAGAATACTACTTCATGACGTATTATAACCTATCACGGTTCACGTTCAAGTAACTCTCGGTGCTTTAATCTAAATCTATTTTATCAAATCTATTAGTTCTATCATCTGACCATTGCATAAGGTATATGAAAGCGTAACTAATTATTATAACAGCTACTAAAAATGTAGCAAATAATCCTATTAACTGTAGTATCCCAACCATTTAGTTCTCCTTAAATTTCTATTTTATCTTGTAAATCTAATTCTATATCCATCTCACCTGCTGTTAGATAAGTAGTTGGATAATATCCAGTATCTACACCATCTTCACTTGCAACAGTATGACCTGGTAGTTCTATCATATCCTTACGGACATATTTATTTAATCCTGTATCCCAATAAGCTATAGTAAGAACAATATGTTCATCACCATCTTTGTCTTTACATTTATATTTACCTGTAATATGTATCATTTACATAATCTCCTGTTTTGGTCACGTTTATCTCAAATTATACTAAGTATCGCACACACACACAATAATGGCTGTATGAGTATGTTTACGAGCAAACAAGGACAGCTTAACATAGCCATCCCTGTTTACTAACCGTTTAAGTCCCAAGGTAAGGGGAACTTGTCCCCTATGCTATGCACCCATTGTGAAGCTATCTACTTTCTCGCGTAGACTATCATCATTCCATTGAGCGAAGTCGTTGAGTTGTGATTGTGTGAACCCATACTCTTTGCCTGATTGTAAGATGCAAATGAATATTCTCTTGCCATCTATGGTGATAACTGAGCCTGTGAATGTTGCTGTAGTAGGTACTACATTGCCATCTATTGTAAAAGAAAGTCTGAATGACTCGCCTGCTGATACTTTTTTCATTGTATGTTCTCCTTATTTGAAATGAAAATTAACGTAAAATAAAGAACGAAAATGTCCTTTCGGGGGGTACGGTTCGAATATTATAGCGTCCACTAAAATGCCCCAATTTTTTCATTTTACCTCTTGCGATTGATTTTTGGAAAATCATACTTTGTCTAATCGTTATAATTATATTATTTGTAGATAAGTTATAAGGAATAAATAATGTTTGCAAATATTACACTTTATTATATAAATTATATATATATGAAGAAAATGTATAAGTTACTTATCATATTTAATGAAGATGAATCTGAATGTGAAACACTAGTAGAATTTTATGACGAAATAAATGATGAAGATTTAGATGTAGAAGAAACTGTTGATTTGTTATCTTCAGATGAATTTGGTAACGAAGATATAAGGAATGAACTTATAAAGAGTAACTTAATGGGGGAAGCATGAGGTCTTATACTGTAAACAATAAGAATCACGACGTCTTTGAGGACGTCGACGAAGTGCCAGGTAGTATTGATTATTTATATGATTGGAGACACGGTAATCTTGGAGACTGGGTTCTTGCTGATGATGGCTGTGTAATACAGATATTAAGAACAGGTACAATGTTTAGAAGTAAAGGTACTTTAAAGAAAGTAGATTATATAGGTACTTGTACTGGTACTTTTCTTAAAGATGGTAAGATGAAGATGGATACAGACAAAAGAGAGAACATATACTCTTTATCTGGTAAGAAATCATCTAAAGAAGTATTAGAAGATAGAAAAAAATTAACAGGTAGAGAAGAATTATTTATACATAACCTGCAAAAGAATATGACTTTAAAAGATGCATATATCAATGCATTTAAGACTGATAATGAGAAGTATGCTGAAACAAGAGCTATGCTACTTATTAAAACAGAGAGGGTACAAAAGAAGATGAAAGAACATTTAAAACCTATATTAGAAAAATTAGAGATAGATGAAGAACTAGTATTAGATGGTATTAAGATTATTGCCACTACTGCTGAAAAAGATTCTGATAGGTTAAAAGCTCTTACAGAATTATCTGAAGTATTAGAGATTAAAGATAAAGGCGTTAAAGTTCAAGAAATATCAGGTGTAGCTTCAAAAGAATTGTTTAGTGGATTTACTAATGAGAATGTAGAAAGACCTAAACTAAATGAATGAAACAAAGAAAATAAAGATTGAGACACCTATAGGTAGTATTGAAAGTGATTCAGGTAATCATTTTGTAGATATAGCCAGTGTTATGCTTATTATTCTTTGTGTACTAATGTTTAAAAAAATAATGAAATTATAGGAGATATAATGGCTAACGTCAAATTTAAAGATGCTAAGACAGGTAAGCCTGTGAGCAAAACTAATGTAGCACGAGCAATTAAACCTAAAGTGAAGATGAAAAAAAGAGGTTTAAAGTATAGCCCTTTAAAACCAAGCGAAGAGTTTGGAGAAGGTGTTAGACAAAGAGCAGCAGTTAGAAGTGCTAAATACACTCATGAAATGGCTGGTACTAAAAATAAGAAAAAAGTACAAATGAGAAAATACTATAATAACGACTATACAGAAGGAGAATAATATGCCTTACGGACCAGGAACATACGGTAAAAAAAGAGGGAGACCTCCAGTTAAGAAAAAAGCTAAAAAAAGAAAGAAGAAAAAATAATTGGCTAATATAAATTTCCATAATGTTTCTAGAGAAGAAAAGCTTTTAAGAGAAGCTTATTCAGATATGATTGCTTTCGGCAAGTTATTCTTGCCTCAAGATTATATGAGAAGTGAAACTCCTTGGTTTCATTATCAAATAGCAGATAAGGTAGATGATAAATCTATTAAGCAGTTAGCTATTATTATGCCTAGAGGACATGGAAAGACTGTTCTTACTAAATGCGATATACTAAAATCTTTCTGTTTTAATGGTAAAGAGAAAGAGTGGGGCTTATCAGATGTTGATGAGCCTTTATTTTATGGATGGGTATCTGCAACTGCAAAGCTTGCCACAGGGAATATGGACTATGTAAAAACTCACATTGAGACAAATGATAGGATTAAATATTATTTTGGCGACTTGAAAGGAAAGAAATGGACAGAAACAGACATAGAGTTTGCAAATGGGTGTAAGCTCATTTCTAAATCTAATATTTCAGGGATTAGGGGTGGTGCGAAACTACACAAAAGATACGACCTTATCGTACTGGACGACTTTGAGGACGAGAACAATACAATTACTCCTGAAGCTAGAGCAAAAAACTCCAACCTTATTACTGCTGTGGTATTCCCTGCTCTTGAGCCTCATACTGGCAGGTTACGTATTAATGGGACTCCTGTCCACTTTGATAGTTTTATTAATAATCTTATTGTTAATTATGAGAAATCTGTTCAGAAAGATAAAGACTTTTCTTGGGATGTAGTATTGCATAAGGCTATTACAGAAAAAGGTGACGCTTTATGGGATAGTTGGTTTGGTTTAAAAGAATTAGATAGAAAGAAAAAGTTTTACGCTGACTCAGGGCAGCCTCATAAATTCTACCAAGAGTATATGATGGAAGTTCAAAGTGAAGATGATTCTGTTTTTAACAGAGACCATATAAATTATTGGCAAGGCGGTTATATGTATGACCAAGATGCAGGTATTGGTTATATATTAAAAGATTCTTCTAACCCTGTTCCTGTAAATGTATTTGTAGGAGTAGATTGTGCAACAGATGTTATAAGAAGAGATAGTGATTATACTGTTTTAATGGTAGTTGGCGTTGATGAATTTAATAAAGTATACGTACTTGAGTATATTAGAAAAAGAGGATTACCTGTACTTGGTATACCAGGTGATGATAAAAAAGGTGTAGTAGATTATATATTTGAAGTAGAAGAAAGGTATCATCCTAGTATGTTTGTGATAGAAGATACAACTATGTCAAGACCTGTGTTTCAATCTCTTAAAAGTGAAATGCTTAGAAGAAATAATTTTGGAATAAAATTTAAAGAAGAAAAGCCAGGTACTCGTATGTCTAAAAGAGATAGAATACAAGGTATCTTAGCGCAAAGATTTGCTGTAGGGCAAATGCATATAAAAAAGGAGATGTATGATTTACATCATGAAATTATTACATTTGGTCCAAGAATGGGTCATGATGATGCCATTGATGCATTGGCTTATGCTTGTAAATTTGCTCAGCCTCCTATTGGCATTAAGTCCTCTCAAGGAAAACATTATAGATATAAACCAAAAGCAAAAAGTTGGGTGGTCGCATAATATGCAATTTACAATAGATGAAATATATATGGCAATACAAGAAGCTGAAACAGGTGGTTTTGAAAACCCTTGGATAAGAACTGTAGCAAGTGATACTGAAGGTGGTTCTAGCGCATTCGGTCCTGCTCAAATAACTGGGACTATGTTAAATAGTTTACCTACATATAAAGATAGTGGTAAAAGTATGATAGACTTTAATTCAAATGAGTTAGATGTTATAAACAAACTTAAAGAACAATCATCTTTATTTTTAGAATTTGGTAATGAACCAAATAAACCTGGTTATGAAAAAAGATTTGATTACGGAGGAACTGGTTTAGAATGGTCAGACGAAGAAAAATCTACATATGATAGTATTGCTAAAAAAATAATGTCTTATCAATATGACAAGTCTGATAAAAATTTAGATATTTTTATTGAAAGCTGGAGAGGAGCGCCAGAATCTAAAGATTCAAGATACTATGAAGAAGTTAGAGGAAGTTTGGGAGTAGACTCAAGTGCTGACGACAAAGTATTTAATGCAGTAGCTCAAAGCGAGGAAAGTCCTGCTTTAGATATAATAAAAGAAATTAATACTAATATATAATATTAATTAGAGGGAAGCAGAATGGAAAGTAATGGAAGAGCAATTACAAGGATTGATTGGAGAATGGGGCTGGATGGCCGCAGCAGCTTTTGCATTAATGACATTTCGTGCTACCTTAGAAAATATTTTAGAGTCGTTAAAGATATTTTTAGGAAACGACTTGAATACAGACGATGTGATACATTTAAATGGAAGACCAGCAAGAGTAGTAAGAGTTGGTGTATGGAAAACTATATTTTTTGTGTATGATATTGGATGCGCTAATGGAAAACCTTATGTTAAGGGAGGCTGTAAAAAGGCTGTACAAAATGATAAACTTAAAGATTACGAAATAGAAAAGCCACTTCCTATGTTAGATTTAACTAAATGGGATGACTGTAAAGAGGAGGAATAATGGCTAAAAAAAGACAGGACAAAAGGGCATTACGAGTAAGAGATATTTTTGATAATGTTAATACTGGTAATAGACAGCAATGGGAATTTATAAACCAAAAAGGTTTTGACTTTGCTAATGATAATCAATTATCTGCTGATGATAAGGAATTATTAGAAGAACAGGGCATGCCTACATTTACTATTAACAGAATTATACCTGTTGTAGAAATGTTAAACTTTTATGCTACTGCTAATAAACCTAGATGGCAAGCTATTGGAGCAGAAGGTAGCGACTCTGATGTTGCTGCTGTATTTTCTGATATGGCTGACTATGTATGGTATCATTCTAATGGACAGTCTTTATTATCTAATGCTATTAATGATTCAGTATCTAAGTCTATTGGCTATTTATTAGTTGATATTGACCCAAATGCTGACCAAGGTATGGGTGAAATTACTATACACCAACCAGACCCTTTTGATGTTTATATAGACCCTAAGTCTAGAAGTTTACTATTTGAAGATGCTGCATATATGTTAATAAGAAAAGTTCTTCCTAGAACTCATTTAATGAAAGTTTATCCAGAAGCTAAAAGAAAAATTAAAAACGCTTTCTCTTTTGATAATAGTACTTACAATTATACTGAAAAAGTATTTGATGAAACTCAAAAAGATTTTAGTCCAAAAGATGTTTTAGATGAATCTACTACAGATATGATAGATGAAGAAGATACAGGTAAACAAGATTTAATTGAATATTACGAATTGTTTGAAAAAGAAAAACAGTTATACGTTAATATGTTCTATAAAGTTCCACCAAATCCTTCTGTTGTAAAAGAAATTAAAATAAAAGTTGAAAAACAGATAAGCAAAATGAAAGAAGAAGCGGCAGTTGCTTTGATGGAAAAAGAATTACAAATAGCTCAAGCGGTTCAGGCTAAACAAATGTTACCTGAAAGAGGGGAGCTTGAACTTAAAAAGTTTAAAGAAGAAACTCAAGAAAAAATAAAAATGGCTCAAATGCAATTACAAAATGAATTGCAAAAACAATCTTCTGTAATTGAAAATAGAGTTATAACAAAAGAAGAATATAAAATATTAATTAAAGATAAAGATTTTGAGTCTTTAGTTGTTGAGGCTGTTGAGTTTTATGATTCAAGAATTAAAAAAACCTGTGTAGTTGGAGATGCTTGTATTTACGAAAAGTACTTACCTTCAAAAATCAAAGATTATCCTTTGATTCCTTTTCACTATAAATGGACTGGCACTCCTTACCCAATAAGTGCAGTATCTCCACTCATAGGTAAACAACAAGAATTAAATAAAGTACATCAATTAATGGTACATAATGCTTCTTTAGGAAGTAGTTTAAGATGGATGTATGAAGAAGGAAGTATAGATACAGAGCATTGGGAAAAGTATGCAGCTGCTCCAGGAGCATTGTTACCTCTTAGAAGTGGCTTTAATGCACCTACTCCTGTAATGCCTTTTCAATTACCTAATGCATTTTTTGGTATATCAGGTGAAGGTAAACAGGATATGGAATACTTAGCTGGTATATATAGCTCTATGCAAGGTGATACTAAACAAACTAAAGATATGCCTTTTAAAGGTATGCTTGCTATTGATGAGTATGGAACAAGAAGAGTTAAGTATTGGTTAAAACATTCTGTAGAACCTGCATTAAGACAAGTAGGTGAACTTGTAAGACAATATACTCAATCTGTCTATACAGCTAATAAAATATTTAGAATTGTTCAACCTAATGCTATTCAAGAAGAAAAGCAAGTAGAAATTAATATACCAGTATACAATGATTTGGGAGAGGCTGTAGGTAAAGTTATGGACTATGCATCTTCTAGGTTTGATGTTAGGTTAATAGCAGGTTCAACATTACCTGTTAATAGATGGGCTTATCTTGCTGAATTAAAAGAATTAATGCAACTTGGAGTTGTAGATGATGTTGCTGTTCTTTCTGAAACTGATATTAAAAATAAAGATAAAATTGTTAAAAGGAAATCTTTATATGCTCAAATGAAACAAAAAATGGAAGGCATGGAAAAACAAATGCAGGATAAAGAAGGAACTATTGAAACTCTTGAAAGACAACTTGTTCAAGCTGGTATTAGAAACAAAACAATGCAAGGTGAAATGGAAATTAATAGAAAAGTTTCAGAAGCAAAAGCTAGACAAGAAATTGAATACAATGAAACTAAGTCTACCCAAGCTCAAATTAGAGCAGACGGTAAAAGGTTTCTTGAGCAAAATGAAGAAAAATTAAGCGAGTTATTAAAAAACTTGCCTATAACCGATAAAAATAAGTAATTTATAACTATTAAATAGGAGATATAATGACAGAAGATACAACTGGTAACTCAATGCCTGATGATGCAGCAGCAGAAAAAGGCGTATTTGACTCTAGTGATTCTTTCTTTGACGCTCTAGATAATGAAGTAAGTGGTGCTGTGTTAGACCAAGATACTTCAGGGGAAGTTCAACAAGAATCAAATGAACCAATCGCAGAACAGGCAACTCAACAAAATGTTGACCCTGCGCAAGCAAGTGGTAATGATACAACTGACTGGGAAAAAAGATATAAAGATTCCAGTCGAGAAGCTCAAAGGTTGAATGCCGAACTCCAAGAGTTCCAACCAATCAAACCTTTGGTCGACTATATGAAAAGAGATAGTGGCCTAGTGGATACTATTCGAGGCTACCTGCAAAATGGTGGCAAAACGCCTTCATCAATACAAGATAATCTAAATTTACCAGAAGATTTTGTTTTTGATGGACACGAAGCAGTTACTGATACTAATTCAGAATCTGCTAAAGTACTTAATCAAATGGTAGATGGTACGGTTCAAAGAAGAGTTAATAATATGTTACAAAAAGAAAAAGAAGAAAATGCAAAAATTGCAGCTAAAAATGCACAAATTGAAAAGGCTAAAGAGTTTATGGAAAGAAACAATATGTCTCAAGAAGATTTTGCTAATATGCTACAAAAAGTTAAAGAAAAAGGTTTTTCTTATGATGATATGCATTATCTTGTTAATCGTGACAAAGTAGCTCAAAATGTAGCCACCTCTACTAAAAACGAGATGCTTGGCCAAATGAAAAATGCAAGACAAATCCCTACCTCTCAAGGAGGAACAAATAGTTCGCCTGCTCCTACTAAGTCAGTAGATGACGGAATATTTGATGCTTTATTAGGTGCGGATGGAGGACTTGACGATTTATTTAGCTAGGTAATCTCTTAACTTAAATTTTGTAAAGGAGATTACAAATGGCTGATAATTTTAAAATATCAGATTTTACCTCTGGTTCTAACAGTGGTAAAGGGCCAGACGCGAGTAACCCTGGTGGTGGTTCGTCTCTTAATACAGGCGATTTAAGGAGAAAGTACAATTTTGGTGACAGAGTATCTGAACTAAATATTGCACAAGACCCTTTTTTCCGTTTTGTATCTAAAGTTGCGAAAAAACCTTGCGATGACCCTAAATTCAAATTCACAGAGCGTAGAGGCTCTTGGCATAAAAGATATGCCTATGTTACTGCTCATGGAGCAACATCTGCTGTAGGAACAACAGACGCTTCGGTAGCTGATGGTCTTATACAGACTGGCGATACCTATTACTTAAAAATGGGTGCTGACTACATGATGGAAGGTAACAGACAAAATGTATATGGTCAAGACACAAATGCTATTGCAGTTGGAGCTGCAGGTACACAGCCTAACTTTTTCTTACCAGGTCAGGTAATTAAAGTTAATATGGGTGCTGATGGCGTTCCAGGTACAATGACAGAATACATCTTGGCTAAAATTCAGTCTGTTGATACAGATTCAACAAGTACTCATGCTATTTTAAAAGTGCTTATCACAAAAGGTTTAAGTGGAGCTAATTATGACTTCTGTTCATTTGCTTCTGCTTCAGCTGCTGAATCTCAAGTATATGATGAAACTATTTCTTCAACACTTGAAGTTAAAAGATGCTATGTAGTTGGTTCTGCTTTTGGTGAAGGAACTGGTTATCCTGAAACATGGAAAGACCAACCTTTCAGCACAGGTTATGGACAAACTCAAATCTGGAAAACTTC
>CEUX01103749.1_pt1 | contig 10251 bp, 8 predicted proteins | sample 531361 | NCBI WGS metagenome assembly CEUX01 (sample SAMEA2622736, study PRJEB7988) | marine metagenome | isolation source: saline water (ENVO:00002010), including
AACGCTTGTTATTGACAGCACTAACATTGAGGACAAAGGAGTAATCAGACATTACAACACAAACCTGGTTTCAGATGCCGCAAAGCCTAGCGCTTTCGCTGCTGCTGTGTTGTAAAGCTTTTCTAAAGATTTAAGTCATGCGTATAAAGATTTTATAAAGACGTAACGCGAAACGATGAAAAGCCCTCAAACCGTTAGAAAAGATAGGGGGCGCCACCGCCAGGAAAAAACACCTGGTTATTTTGCCAATAATTACGCTCAGAAATTTGACGAACCGGATAAGCTGTGTCATTTTTTGGGCCCTTAAGAGTCAATCCCATGCACAGTATGTTAACAACAGGATTTGTTAAATCGCTTCTCATCCGGTTTATGCAGCCGGCGCTATGTAAAAGCAGCAACCCGACGGATGTACTGCTGGGACAGGCGTCTAAGCTGTATCTCAACAAAACAGACACCTATCATTTAGACGCTGAGCTAAACCGGTATTATCAGCATGTGGATATACCGCAACTTCTAAACGAGATTAACTTTGATAACGTCTACCCCAGGCTGAAACAGCATGGCTATAAGACAGATATTCTGGATATCCCGACACAGTCGCCGTCCTTATTGTTCAGGCCTTTTGCGCTGTGGAAAAAAAGGCTTTATCTGTTACGCCATGCCCGGATCAGAATTGATGTTTTGCTGCTGAAAAAAGGCGATAGCATTCCGGCACATGCCCACAGAGGCGTGCTATCAGGCTTTTTAGTACTGAAAGGTCTGGTCAATATCCGCCATTATGATGTGTCGGAATACCAGCAAGATGGCGTGATCTGTCATAAAACAGTCGACAAAGACCTGGCTGCAGGTGGCTATACCACCAACCATGACGAAAAAGACAATATCCATTATTTAACCGGGCTTGCTGATGAGTCAGTACTGTACCGCTTCAACATTACCGGCCTGCGCTCTCCGGTACCGGTGCATACGGCTCTGCGCGGCAGAATGTATGTCGATGTATCTCAGATTGACACAAAAGGCGGCTTTGCGCCTTTTGTGTAGGGCGCTAACAGTACCGATCTAAAATAGCGAGCATATCGCGGATATAGGCAATACGCAGTTCCACTGATGCCTGATGAGGGCGAATACCAATTTTAGCCCCGAGCACCGGCAGCCGGCTCAGATCCTCAATGGCGGCGAGGCATTGATGTATTGCCTGCTCGCTCATCCAGCTTCCAGGCTCGCCGTGTTGTACCAGCTCACTGCTTTGCGGTGGCTGATGGCTGTCGCGCCAGGCGCCATACTCAGTAGCTTGATCCGAGACTCCTGAAAACATCAGCCCACTCAACAAGCCCGCAGCCTGAACAGCTGTAATGTGCTCCAACGCCCCTTCCTGCCGTCTGGTTTCAAACACCGAACGGCCCCAGTTGATGACAATGCCCATTTTCTGCGCCTCATCTGACACCGTATTGAGTCTGTTCAGCACAGCTATTTCATCGCTCAGCGACAGAAACCCTTTAGAGGGCGCATGCGCTGGCACATAGGCATCGCAATGCTCGATTAACAGTTGCGCGCCCTGCCAGTCCCACTGCTGCATGGTGCTTAGTGACTGATAAAGTGCATCTGTTGAAGCAACGGCTTTATCGCGCACCGGCGCTGTCTGCAACATCACGGCCTTAACGGCCTGGCGGCCAAGATGGCTATTGAGTTTGGCAACTGCAGTGCAGGCCTGTTGCATAAAGTCCAGAGCCTCTTGTCTACCCGCTGTGTCACAGGATGCCAAACCAAACTGTGTATTGCGCCCAAGGGCGTTCATAATGCCGGGAATGCAGGTAAACACATAATCCCACTGCGGTGCGATATGGGTTAAAAACCAGTTGTCGTCATGGCCATGTAACTTGCCCAGAAATGGATGTTCCAGCCCTTTAATGCTGCCTATCTGCTTAAGCTCATGGTAATAGGCCGCTTCCAGTTGCGGATCCCAGCCAGTCTGATTAGGCGAAGCGGCATAAGCGCCAATATAGTATTTCATTGTTACTGTTATCCTGTGACAGAATTGGTGGTGTGTGCAGCTAGTCGTCCGGGCCGCTTAAAGTAAATACCAGATGCCGGCGCATATCCTTTAACACTACCCCCTTTTTAAGTAGCAAAGCACTGAGCTTCTTTTGCCACAACAGCAGCTGAGTTTGCGCCTGATCCAGATAAGGCTGGCTGCTGAACTGCAGCCGTACCAGTAATGAACCGGGGAAAGCCTCATACTCCATACTAAACCAGCACTGCACAGTACCTGGCAATGCTTCGAGCGCTTGTTGCTCCAGCGCTGTTACAGCTTCCAGCACAGCTGCTTGTTGTTTTAGTTGTACTTTAGAAAGTTTTTTCATTGCAACCCCACACTGTGCAACGACAAAAAAGTTTGCCCTTAAGCTTGGCTTTTGACAAAAATTGCAGAGTTTGCCCTTAACTAAACTCACCAACTTTTTTTAGAAGCTTTATCATCAATTATTTCCGCAATGACTTGTTTAACCATAACCCTATCTTCATCATTCAGTCGCATAAGGTCGTTATCAATTAGAATTAGATATTTTTGACCATCATGTGACTTTGAAACCTGCTTCAGCATTTTATAAACATCATCACATCTGCACGCTGTTAAAGCTAAGTCTCCAGCTTTCCATGACGACCACATAAAAGCATCAACCAATTCATTTCTTGCTGTTTTGCAACGATCCCAGTCAAAGAAAAAAAACACCTTCATCAATTCCGGGGCATCATTAGACTTTGCAAGTTCTCGATAAACAATCGGGAACACAGCCGCAATCAGTGAAGACACTGGCTGCTGTGGTGCCCGAAGCAGTTTTGGTACTAGCTTTCCCGCTATATAAATCATTTCCTTTTGAGTCAACGTTTTCTGAGCGTCAAACAGGAGTCGAGCACATGCACCAAATGCTTCCTCCGACAGGTCCATTGACGAACGCTCTTGCAATGCACGAGCTATTTCACCTACAGCTTTAACAATACATTCGCGAGTGGCAAAAGAGCTCTTATCGAACACAACGAGATTACGGCTAATAGTTTCAACCTCGATGCTGCGATGCATCCCCTCCCTGACAATCCACCTACCTTCAAGTTCTGCACCGAAAACGTCTAATAACATGGAAAAAACTGCTGTTTCATCCCCATCAATTCTGCTTCGCAAACATCGTCTTAAAACACGTTCCGCGATATCAAATTTTTGTTCATTATTGAGCCTTGGTAGCAAAAACTGAAACACGCTAATTTGTGTGTTAATAGAGAATATTTCTTTAAGTGTTGCGCGGATTAGTATGTCATCGACGTTATCATCGATACATGTCAGCAAGCGTTCGCATACTGCACTGCTTGATAGAAGATTCAACAATTGCGAATCATCCGCTTCTTGAAGTATTTTTACGAACTGTGAATTCAAAAATTCATAGGGTAAGCGAGTCTCATTAAGAATCCATAAAATATCAGTTAATACAGGCTTGAAAGTCATCGCGAGTAAATCTTTCGTCCTATCAGACAAACCAGACTCAACCAAAATTTCACGAGTGGCATTTAGCTCATCAACTTCACGAGCTCTAACTATGAGTAGTTTACTAAGTCCGATAGCATGGAAAGCATTAACTTCACTAATCCTACTCAATTGTGTGACTACATCTTGAGAATCGAGCGCACGGAAAATGCAGTTGGCAATAGGGATGTGACGGTCTTCACAAATAAAAGGCAGCAATTTCGTTCCAAGATTGTCTGCCAGATCTTCGTTAATATCACCTAGTGTGGTGGCTATCTTTTCAATTAACCTTTCGTCTTCAATAACTAAACCGACCAGCGAAGTACTTTCTATCATTAAATAAGCAAAAATATCTGACGAGAAACTTAAAAGAACCGGTTTAACATCCCTTAGAGCTGCTTCCCCGAGCCCCACTGCTATGACAGGAAGAAAATGGCGGAGCAGTTCATCTTTATCTAAATTCTGTATAAACTGGATCACTCCAATTGGGTATAGCGTTGAGAGATGCTTTACAATATGTCTAACCGCAATTTTGCTGGCTGGCGTTTCGAATGTTTCTATTTTTCGGGTAATTGCAGCTATAAATTCCCAAGCATCGTTTGGAGGCAAATTGTCCTTACTATTGCGTATAGCTTGAATAAGAGGGGAATCTAACACCGTCAAAGCTTCTTCATGATTAACCATTCCCGATTTAGCGATATCTAACAGTCCCAAAGCCGCAGTAGGAGTTTTTCCTAATTTTTCAAACAGTTCATGCCATAGCAATGCAATACGTAAGGACATACCGCTATCTGAATCGACATTGCCTAGTAATCTAATATCTTGATCCAAAAGTAGCTTCGGTTGAGATTCCCCAAATACACGATGAATTATCGTTCCAGTCCACCTATGGCGCTCTATCTGCTTTCCTCGACCATCTATCCGGCGACCAGGCCACTCAGCGAATTTAGCCTTTGCATTTGTAGGAGCAAAAACTAAATCAAAGTCACGCCCCCCAATTTTCCGAGGAGCAAGAGCAAATGTGGAAAGCGCGAATCGCTTTCTCATACTTGGCCATATTGCAGTTAGAAGATGTAATGCGACTAACTCAGGTTCAGGAGCATCAAATACTACTATCGGTTTTGACTCTTCTAGAAATAGAGCTTCCACAATTTCACTTACGTTAAACGTAGAGTTTATGGGTGACACTTTTACATCTTTCACAATCAGCTCAGTAAAAACAGCTTCTTGTTCAGTAGGCAGTTCACTAGACTCTAATAATTCTAATATGTTTACTAAATGTGGCTCACTAGACCAGATTCTAGAATCAATGATTAAACTTTTTGTTCTTACACAACCAGCCCTGGAAACACTTAGATCTTGCCATGTCTTAGCAACTACATAGTAGTCCCCACTAGGTAAAGGGTAAGTAGACAAATATGGAGAGAATTGTTCTTTAGGCCGCAATGGGCCGGAAACGTCTGAAAGACGATCAATAGTAGCTTGATCCTCTTTTGACAAATCTATAGATGAACCTAAGAGCTGATGCCCTTTCCAATAACCATGGACTTGAATATCGATTGGAATCACAGTCTCAAAGTCCCACTGCCCATGCAATTGGTAGAGTTACATCTGACTTTTTCCGCCACTCATTCTCTTCTAAGACTGCAACCCATCCTTGACCATCAATACCCTCTTCAAGAAAAGCCTGTCGATAAGCATCATCATGTTTTAAGTCACCACCAACAACACTTAAGCCAAATACTTTGATATCTATAGACTCCACATCCGCTAACCTTCCTGCAAAAAGGGGATATTCTTTCTCCAGGTAACACAATGGGCCTTTTTCAAAAGTCTCTGAGTCGACTAAGTCCCAAGCAGAAACCACTACCGAAAGGCGGGGAACAGTTCCATCCTCTCGAGTTGTAAGCAAGTCTTCCAGATAATGTACTAGTCCGCATAGCATTACTTGCGTTGGAATTCCCTGATCATCGTCATTACCCAACTTTTCAAGCAGTTTGCTTGATGTAACCCAATCTAGAGGGCCAACATTTTGATCCGAATCTACCCTTACAAAAAGCAATGCTGAGTCAGCCTGACTCAATTCGTTTGCCCACTCCTGAGCAATTTCATTATCAACTACTGCATTACGCCAGAGTTCCCCTGATACGTCAGGGACAATAACTCTTGAACTTGGACCACCTTTCTCAGCCGCCACGATAACTTCAAAATTCCTACGCGCGTCACTAAACTCAGAACGAGGAGCAAAACTGCCTTCAAAAAGATGTTCAGCAACTTCAAGTACAAATTTAAGGTCTTCAGGTTGCTCTACAGCATGCAGGGCGCCTGCTCCTTCATCTAATTCACGCCATAATCGCCCGATGTAATTTGTTTTCCCGGAGTCCGGACCGCCGAGCAGAATAATAGATCTAGACATTAATATCTCCTGTAACTCAGGAACATGCGTTGTTCATCCAGCGGTTCAGTCGTTTGCCAGAAAGGTGGACTGTTTGCTGCTTTTCCTACCGTTATATTAATTAAATCAGAAAGCCCAAAACCTGCAGGTATTGTATCCTGGTCATTAGAGAATGGAGCGACACAAACAATGTCAACTATTAATCCGCGCCGAGTAACCTCCTTCAGTAAAAGACCACGTGCTACATCATTTAATTCATGTGTATCTCGATGAGTTACAACCAAGATTAATCGCGGAACACGTCCTTCAAACATAGTTTTAAGCCGTGCAACTAGCTGTCCAACTCTAGCAATTAGTCCTTGTCGTTTCTCCAAATCTGCAAGTAGTCGCCCATCTAGCACGATCCAAATAGCTTCAGCACTCTTCATAAACTCCAATCGTTCCGCACGAGCGCTAGTGACCAACGCTTGAGTCCATTCACCGGGAATATCAGGAAGAGCAAAATCAATTCGACGCCCGTCGGATTTCCGTACTAGTTTGAGATGAAGAAAACCAAGTGTACTATGATCTTTTAATTCAGTATGAACTGTCATCTGCTCAGGTATCACTGCGTCGTTCCAGTCACGAGCTCCTCGTGCAATGTCTTCAAAAGAAGATAGACTTCGACTATCTGCGAAGCTCCAACCATCCAACTTTGCGCGCGACACTAAAAGATATAAACTTGCCAAACAGGCAGTTTTGCCAGATTCAGGATCACCTAATATCCCCACGACGTTTACATACCGTGAACTCATCATTGAATTCATTTCTTTCATCCCTAGCGAACGACTAGGACCAAGAAAACTACTACTATCTGGCTGCTCAAGTACTGGAGCTCCTAGCCCTTCTAGAGCATTTGATGCGGTAGGTAGCGACGAACTTTGCTCATTATCACTCTGATTTTTTAACCGCTTTGGACAGATTGATGGTTCATTCGAAAGAGCGCAAAGCCCTGTTTCATCATATGAACATCCTTCAAAACTGCACGAGGCACTCATACTAAGTTAACCCCTTTTGAAATAAATCTGGCTAATGTTGCCTCCAGCAGCGCTCTCGCCCCCCATTCTGCAACATGCCGTTTCACCTCACCACCAAATTCGTCAACTTGGCCCGTGCTAAGTGCATGTAACAAAGGAAAAACTGAAGGATGCTTTGTGACGATATGCTCGTCAAATGCATCACTTAACTGAGAACGTTTATCACCTATTTCCGTTAGAAGCTCTGTTAGGTTAAGCTCTGGATCTTTATCAAGAGTGCGTAATACAATTTCACGATGCACCTCACAAGGCAGCCGGCGAAGCATCGTTGCACCTTCAATACCAGCAACAACGATACGAGTAGGCTCTGATAGCTCCGATAACTGTTTTTTAAGCAATCTACTTCGGCTCAATTGGACCCACCACAGAAAATCTAGCTCTTCCCTATCCAATATTGCGTTGTTGCTGAGTGCTTCGATAGTTTTACTCATCGAAGTTTTGAAATCTATTGAAACTGCGTTATTTTCATCTACCTGGAACTTAGTGATTGACGGATCTGGGACAACACTTCTGCTTCTAGCTTTTTCAGAATGTTCCCTACTAAAGGTTGCAGCCGCTGTAAGAACTTCAACACGAAGCTCCTCTCGTTTAGGAGCATCTAATGGAGATTGGTATGCCAGCGCAGACCACAAAGATGCTGCATATGCTTCCTTGATAGTCCAACCAGATGCCGTAATAGCGCCATCAAATAAAGAAACCATAGCCATGCCACAACATATACCAACATCAAATGGTCTCTCACTCGCCAAATACGCTGGTGATTTTTTCTGGATTGCGGTCTGAACCTCCGCAACTAGAGTGTCAGAGCCAACTCCATCACCATGCAAAGCTTCTGCGATGCTTTCGGCCTGCGAAACGATGTCACATGAATATTTTATTTTCCCCCATTTTGTTGCCAAACTTGTCGCGGCTGAACGCCTTGATTCAACATCACTATCAGCTACCGTTACACCTGAAATACGCATGTGTGCTGCGAGATTGTTCATTGATTTGCCTCTTTCTTCCGTTCAGAAATTATTGTTTCGATCATTCTCTCAATATCTTTCAATTTTCCTTCCCTAATCAGCGAATCAAACAACCTGCGCTCGAGCCCTTGCGACATCCGTTCATCAGAACCTTCGGAGAGTGCACCTAAATCAACTAAAACTCTAATCCGCTCACTTTCGAAAAGATCGCGAAAAAACATGAGCCTAGCTTTCTCATAACCTTCTTTCATAGGTTGCATAAGCTTCTCTCCACCCTCGGACTCCATTGAGGTGATTTCACCAATTGACGTTCGTCGAAATGAATTTTCTTCTGCCCCCATAAGTACTGCTGTCTGAGGGGCTGACTGAGATGACGTTCGTGAAGCTTTAGAGAAATTTGGACACGATAACCTGAAATTTGGTTCTTTACCGCCTAATCGTTTTGGATCATCCTCAAAACAAGTACGCGCTGGATTCCAAGCCCGAGGGTGCATTGTCACAGACAGACCATCTAATTCTTCATCCCAATCAAATTCTATGACGTTGTAGGTGAAAGTGTATTCATCATCAGATTTATAAGGAACAGTTGCACCAGCTGCAAGCATCAAAAGGTCACATCCTTCTTCAACGTTTTCGAGCGTCACCTTTGGATCATGTTCATGTCCGGATATAAAAACACGGGCACGACTACGAATGTAGTTTCTGACGAGTTCCTTATCTTTGTACCAATGCAAAGGGTGATGAACGAGAACAATATTCTCAATTCCATCTGAGCGCGGAATGGTGAACTGGCGCGCCCCAATGATTAACTCAGGTTTTTCATCTCCTTCTCCGCCATGACAAAGAAGTGCAGAATTGAATCGAATGAAACGAATTGCTCTTCCTGGCGCAATATTCACTTCCATCTCTGAAGCGTAACTGCCTTCACCATTCAGAGGGCAGTTATAGCCAAAACTAAAATCGTCATAGTCCTTAAATCTTGCATAAAGCGTTGCACGGTCATTTGGATCATTTAAGACGTCCTCATATTCCTTTGCACCGCCAGCACGAATATGATTAAGGATTGCCTCACCTCCTATGGACAACTTAGAACGATCGAGATCATGATTACCTGGCACCATTTGAACACAGTGGTTTTCAACACCGATATTTGCCGCTAGCTCATCCAACCATCTGCCTGCAGCTTGATATTGTTCTGATGTCCCCGACTGAGCGATATCGCCCGTGACCAATATTCCGCGTGCAACCCCACCAGGAATATTTGAAATAACCTCTCTGGCATCGACTATCAACTGCTGTTTTACATCAGCATGAATATGGACGCGGTCATCCTTTTCTTGGCCGAAATGGATATCGGATACATGAACAAAGACAACCGACATTTACGTTTCCTCTGATAATTATGTGTTGGAGCGAAAAATAGACTTTAATTAGCATTAAAGTGAGCTCCTTAACACTCTACCGGCGAATGTAAATTATTGGAACAAGGTTTTGGATTACTGTTGTAAAAAGTTCTTTTCAAACAGAGTAGTTTTAGACTTTAAACAGCTTCAAATGAACATTAAAAGAGAGGCGCCTGGATTCTGGAAATTCATCCTAGAAAACACTCTATATCAATGATTAATAATACATTTATATTTCATTATTGCATTACTTGATCCTGACAATTCTATCCCCAATATTTGTTCTATACAGTAGTAGTCATTAACAGAAGATCATCTGTTGAAAAGGATGAATCCCTAGCTAATTCACTATGGGATTGAGATTAAGGAAGCGTTGTAATGTCTCATGTAAAAAAAACTCAACAACCATCGTCCTCCGTCCGTGCCGAGGCAGAATTGGAAAGCCGGTTGGCAACAGCACTGTCTGCTGCCTTTCCCAATATTCCTCGCGAGCAACTGACCGAACAGAGGCGCTTCACCGTACGCCTTGGTCATGAAACACATGAGTTCAACAGCGCCGCTCAATGGGAAAAGAGCGGACGAGCAGATGTGATTATCTTTCATTATGGTCGACCGCTCGCTGTGCTTGAGCTCAAGCGCGAAGACCTCACGCTGACTTATGCTGACTATGAGCAAGCGCAAAGTTACGCGAACCAGTTGACGCCACGACCTCCTCTTATCGTTGTCACGAATGGGGGCGATACCCGAATCTACGACGCCAATACAGGGCAACTTTGGTCCAGCGAGCAAGACGCCGCCAGTGCGGTAGCCCGTCTGCTGACCAATGCCGCCAAGTTGGCGGCGGCGGACATGCGGTGGGCGACTGAAGCGTTGATGGGGAGGGAAACCGGAGTCTGGGTTC